>Ga0206895_1046_pt1 | contig 34720 bp, 23 predicted proteins | sample Alteio_BWOrgHeat_51_FD_152967 | JGI IMG/M metagenome (GOLD analysis project Ga0206895, IMG submission 152967) | Enriched cells from forest soil in Barre Woods Harvard Forest LTER site, Petersham, Massachusetts, United States -... | ecosystem: Environmental > Terrestrial > Soil > Temperate forest >...
GCAAATGAAAAAGCATTCTGGCACTGGGGCGACCAGGGCGATAGCAAAGCATGGATCACTGCTGACCTAATACACAAGAATGCGATAGTCTATTTTGCTAATAGCGAAAATGGGTTAAGTATTACAAGAGAAATACTCGCAGACGGGATTGGTGGAAATCACCAAGGTGCAGATTGGCTGGCGTATGACCGTTATAATTCACCGGCGCGCAAACTATTAAAATCGATCCTTGCGGAAGGCGCACAGACTTCCATGAAAACGTATCTCATTAAAGTTAGCAGTGACAAGAATCAACAGCTTACTGAGGCACAGATAAACACACTGGGTTATCAACTGATGGGGCTGAAAAAATATGATGATGCGATTATTGTTTTTGCGCAGAACACTAGCGATTATCCAAATTCCTCCAATGCATGGGACAGTTATGCCGAAGCATTTATGAATAAAGGTGACAAAGAACTTGCGATCCGTTATTATGAGAAAACACTTGAATTAAATCCTGCAAGTAAGAACGCTGCTGATATGTTGAAAAAATTAAAACAATAAGCAATTGGCTCACGTTACATGGTTTGTGGCTATCTCAAACATCGCACTTGATAGCTCTTATATAGCCGCCGGCTGCTTTTGAGGCAGCCGTCACTATCCTTTAGACAGGCTGCGATATAAAATCAGGCATTCCTTTGCACACCATAAGAATAATTGCCGGCAGATAATAAGGAAAGCGTAATAGTATAATTGCCATCTTTTGCGATCTCAATTTTTGAACCGTTATAATCAGCTGTGCCCACCTCACTGGCGGCATTGTGGCCGATTACGATCCCGTTACTTTTATTTGCACGGAAAATAAAATTGCCGGTTTTAAAATTTCCTGTTATCTCCCAATAATTGTTAGATGCGTTAAATTTCATTTCTACATCTGTATTTCCATCAGCGGTTATGGCTGTTCCATTTACATTCCATGAATTGATCTTTGTGCATGACCATGTGTTGCTATTCGTACTCGCATTAAATTTATAAATACCTGCTCCATCTTTTACTGAAAACATATTACCGCCAAATCCGAATTTATTGGCTCCTATATAATAGTAAGTATTCTGTGTACTCCATGACAGGTCTGATTTAACCATTAAGAACTGAGACTGCGGATTGGTGAAATTGATGTACCCTTCATATTCCCCGTCATTTTTTGGAGAAACGATCTTCTGCGCCTGGTCTACTTTCCAGTTCTGAAAATTTCCCGGGATGCGGAAGACACCAGCATTATCATATTCAATAGTTGGCTGATAGGTAGTAACCTGTAATGATGCGCCGAATGAATACAGCGCTGAATTCCCTTTTATATATTTAACCCGTAAAGTAATATTTTCTGCAAAACCTGTTACAAACAGCTTACGGATCTGGCTGTTAAAATCCCTGGTGGTAAAATTTATAGATGATTGGCTCGTTGAACCGATCTCAACCCAATCTGTAAATTGTAAACCCGCCATTGACGCTTCAATATGAAAATCCGGTGTTTCTTCCGTACCAGCCGGGAAAGCGCCCCAGTTTAAGCTGATCGCTACCCTGTCTGCATTGGCCTGTAATAATTGCAGGTTGCCTGTTGATGTCTGAAGCAATGGCTGCTGGGCAGGAGCGGATACCTTACTGATTGTTACCTGTTGTTGTTGCGGTGCGCAGGCCTCTTTTTGACAGGAAAATAATACAACCGAAATAAATAGGATGATCAATACATTTTTACAAAATGTTGTAAATCTGTTGCCGGTAATTTTGTTTGCGTTGTACATAAAATTGTGTTCGGAGTATTTGTTTTTCCTAACACAAAGAGAGAAAATCGGGATCCCCTACGGAATAGTTCAGAAAGTGATAAATCATTAGTACCTGAAGAAATAAACGCTAACAAAAATGCCTGCAGGGCACTCACACTAAACAAAAAAAACGCTAACGAATTTAAATGCGGCCTGTAGAGATTTCTTTACAAAAACCTTTCATTTCCTATGAATTAAGTATAATTTACTGTGTACTTACAAATAGAGTAACGTGGCTATTTCATCAAATTTTAAATAAGCGATATGAAAATTCTTATTGCAGATGATCACACAATTGTGCGGGAAGGTGTTAAAAAGGTGCTTGCGACAACCTATCCATTTGCCGAGATAACTGATGTCTGCGATTCGACAGAACTTATGAAAATGGTGATGGCAGAAAAATGGGACATTATCATCAGTGATATTACCATGCCTCCCGGTGATTCGGCTATCGAAAATATCAAGAAGATAAAGGCGCATGCGCCAACCACGCCGGTTATCATATTAACCATGCATTCAGCCAAAGACTATGCCGTAAGAGTGATCAAAGCAGGAGCATCCGGATTTTTACCGAAGGGATCCGCTACAAAAGAATTGATCATAGCGGTAAACCAGGTATTGTCCGGCAAGAAATATTTAAGTACAGAAGTAGCAGGGATCATGGCTGATACATTAGTAACCAATTCTAACCGGTCGATTGAAAGCTTATCCAAAAGGGAACTGCAGGTATTTGAACAGCTGGCTTTAGCAAAACCTGTTTCTGATATTGCCAAAGAAATGCTTTTAAGTAAAAACACGATCAGCACATTCCGTACTAAAATATTTGAGAAAATGGGTTTTCAGAATAATATGGAACTGATCCGTTACGCAATTGATAACAAGCTCGTTTAAGCCGGCCAGGGTAAACTGTTTTATTTTTTTACGCGCGTTATTCTCTGTTACAACGCTCATTGGGGTTTGCCTGGTGATCATTCCTTTGATACTACTTTATTCAGTAGAAGAAAGATTTGGCAAACCGATGGATTGGATAGAAGAATAGCGACATTTAAATATTTAATCGTAAATAAGATACTATGATCATTAATATAAGGCCCGCTACCAAATTATATTTATTGTTAGTCATCATGTCTATTTTCACAGCAGGCGTAGGGATATCTGGTATCCTGGGAATGAAGAAAATGAGTCAGAATACCACAACTATGTACAATGACAGAATGTTACCGCTTCAACAACTGGCACAAATGCGCTATTCTTATACGACCGATATCCTTATTGCTGCTGAAGAACTGGATAATCATGCGATCACACCCGCCCAGGCAGAAAAGAAGATCGATATTGCCCAAAACACTATTGAAAAAAACTGGCAGGCATATTTAAAAACCTATCTCACTCCCGAAGAAACACAACTTGTTGAAAAAACAGCCTCTTCAAAAACCGGGGCCGATAAGGCTATTGACCAGTTAAAACAAAAAATACAAAACATACAACCGGGTTTTCAGGGTGATATCATAGATGAAAATGTTTATGCTGCTGTTAATCCTGTTATAACAAACATAAACACACTTGCCCAGTTACAAATAAGGGTGAGCGCTGCATTGAATAAAAACAATGAGCATTTATACGGCGCTACTGAAAAAAAATTATATCTCCTTATTTTTATTGCTTTGCTGATCACTACTGTGTTGGGTTTTCTGATCATAGGCGACACAAGGAAATTCATCAGGGACCTCAAGATCAGTAACCGTAAAATAAAAGAAGCGGAAGAAAAATGCCGCGCTTTTATCAAATACGCGGGCGATTCGATCTTTATATGTAATCCGCAACTAAATATTATGGATGCAAATGACAGCGCCATTACACTGTTGGGCTATTCATACCCGGAACTGATGGAAATGAAGATCTCGGATCTTATGACAGATGAAGACCAGAAAACACTTTCTTTGAGAATCGACCTGATCAATAATGACGGAGGCTCTGTACATGAAAGAAAATTTAAACGGAAAGACGGTAGCCTCGTAGATACCGAGGTAAATGTACGGATGCTGGAAGGAGTCGGTTTTATATCTATCATACGCGATATTACCGAACGCAGGAAAGCAGAACTTTCTATCAAAGAATCCGAAGAGAAATACCGTTACCTGTTTCAAAATAATCCGGCTTACATTATCATTTGGGATCTGGAAAATTTTAATGTTCTTGAAGTGAATGATATAGTGGTTGATCAATACGGATACGACAGGGATGAATGGAGTGATATGTCTGTGTTTGCATACGGCCCTGCGGATGATCATGAAAGGATTAAAATATTTGCCCATAAAATGCGGAACAACAACGAACCAATATCAAAAACGATATGGCGGCACCTGAAAAAAAATGGGGAAGAGATGTTGATGGAAATTGTTTCACACAAGATCGACTATCGCGGGCGTAATGCGATTCTATCACTCGCCACGGATGTTACTGAGCAAATGAGAACGCGCACAGCTTTACGAAAAAGCGAAGATATGTTCCGTTCACTCGTTGAACACGCAGCCGACGCTATTTTTATGGTTGCTGATGACGGATTGATATTTGATGTGAACCGCAGCGCTTCTGAATTGCTTTATTATACGAAAGAAGAATTAATAGGCAGCACAGTATTAAACCTTCACCCAAAAGAAATACGCGAAACCGTTCCTGGAATATGGGATACCCTTCGGAAAAATAATTCGCTGGTAGACGAAAGGATTTTACAAAGGAAAGATGGTACCGGTGTGGAAGTCGAAATAAGCAGGCAAATGCTTCCCGACAGATCAGGCGCTATTGCAATAGTCCGTGATATCACAGAACGCAAGATCGTAGAAGAAAAGATCAAGCAATCCGAAGCCAATTACCGGCAACTTTTTGATCTTAGCCCAGCTCCCATGTGGGTGATTGATGATGCGACATCACAATTTGTACAGGTAAACAAGGCATGCATCGATAATTATGGTTATAGTGAAGAAGAATTTGCAGGAATGACCATAAAGGATATCAATGAGGATGATAAAATAACCGACGGCGCAGATGATCTTAGCGATGTGTTTATACGTGGAAACAGGCATATGAAAAAATCCGGTGAGTTAATGGATATTGAAGTTTCCAGTATTCCTTTGATATCAAATGGTGAAAAGAAAATATTAATGATCGCCATAGATGTAACAGAAAAGAATCTTTATGAACAAAAGTTAACCAAAGCTGCGATAAAAGCACAGGAAGATGAACGATATGAAATAGGTGGGGAACTTCATGATAATGTATGCCAGATCCTGGCAACATCACAGATCTATCTGGGGATGATCAAAAGATCATTACCGGCGGAATCTGATGAACTGTTCGAACGCACACTCAAATACATAATCATGGCATCTGATGAGATACGGAACCTCTCACACCGCCTTGCACCTGCATTTTTTGATGACGCAACTTTATCAGATGCCTTTAACCACCTGCTCACAAGTTTTAATACAGAAAATAAATATGAGATCACATTGAACTTCGATAAACGGTCAAAAGATTATGCATTAAACCGCGACCTCCAATTAAATTTATACAGGATCTTGCAGGAGCAATTAAGAAATATTTCAAAACACGCCAAAGCAACAAAAATAAAAGTAGCGATCACCATCAATAATAATATCCTGCAAATGCTGATAGAAGATAATGGTGTTGGCTTTGATATGAAAACAGGAAAAGGCGGAATAGGCCTGGCCAATATGAACAGGCGCGTGCAACTGTTCTCAGGTAATTTCGTTATTGATTCAAGTGTTGGTAACGGCTGTGAGATCATCGTTGAAGTTCCTATTGAATTATAACATAGCATCAACATCTTTTTGTGATACAGAAGACAAAGGAAATACCGGGCAGGCCCGGATCATTTTCAATAAAGATAAAAACAAAAAAAATAACAATAACGGAGACCCGTTCTGAAAATATCCCGCCTGTTTTTTACATTGACTTTAATTCTGACTGAGGCAGTTTTTATTAATTGTCTAACACACCGCCTTGACTTCACAGATTTTAAAATACGGGGTTTTTCCCGTATAAAATATTATTTGCGCTTTCTACCTTACTCTCCGTTTACAATGTTAGAGCCATTGATACAATGGTACGGGCATTGATGAAATCCATTTTCTTTTTTACTGACCAAACTGAAACTGCATAAAAAAGATGCTTTATATCGTATTGCCCAAACGGATCCGCGAAACTGAAAGAAAAGGCCATACGCTCTTTTGCACAAGAGCTTGTATGCAAGGCGCACAAAATTATTTTCCTGCACGGTATTATCCAAATTGCATCTCTTTATGATCGATGATATATTCAACATATTGATCAGCGATCATTTGAATCCTTACTTAATTAATAAGGCAGGTTCGCCGCCTAATACTACCTCGTGGATCACCGCATGTAATATAGCTGAAACCGCTCAGGGCAACGCAGATACTGCAAAAGGCACCATCGTAATGTCGTTGGTAAATATTGAAGAAGACAGGGTGTACAAAGTAAATGAGACCCGTTTTCGCCCGGCTTCGTCTATCGGCCTTTCGCTTCAAAAACCGCCTGTGTATCTGAACCTCTCTATATTATTCGCTTCGCATTTCGAGAATGATACACTGAAATACCAGGCCGGATTAAAAATGCTGTCTCTTGTGATACAGTTCTTCCAGCACCAGAATGTATTTACCCCGCAGAACTCGCCTTCATTGTCATCTGTGAATATCGAAGAACTGATTTTTGAATTGAGAACGCTTTCGTTCCAGGATCTGAATAATTTATGGGGCGTACTCGGATCCAGATACATGCCATCCGTTTTGTATAAAGTGCGGATGCTTGTGATCAATGAAGATTTTTCAGAAGGCGCCGCTCCCGTTATTCAACACATAGCCATCAATGATTCCGTTATTCAATAAAAAAAATGCCCGACCTGAACTTCGACATATTATTCACTTTAGAGATCCTGCACAGGTATTATGTGGATGAAGCATGTGATGATTTTATCATTACTCCTTCACAACAAACAAAAGAGATACTGAACGGATATCAAATGACCTGGAAACAATATGGCAACCGGTTGTATGTAGGAACGCGGTCAGAAACACCCGATCCTGCCAATGCTCCGTTAAAGAAAGAATCCTTCATCGGGCTTACCGAAGGATTGCAGCTTACTTTTTTTATGCAGAGCAATAACCTGTCGTTTTACAATTTTACCAACCTGCAGCAAACGGCGCAATCGCAGATATTTTACTTCAGTAATCAGGTGAACAATATTAGCAATAACAAAAATTTTTTATCGCAACCCATGGCTTTGCTCAACAACGCAAACAGTTATATGCCCGGCGATATAGCAGTGGCAGGTGATGGCCAGGTGTACGAGGCGATCAAAAACCCGGCTGGTACAAACACGAACGATCCAGGTTCATGGAGGCTGGTTGATAACAACCGGTATGTAACTGCATTGGATCTATACACACCACTTGCGGGTTCTGCCATCGAAGCAGAAATAAAAGGCAAAGCTGTTGCAGGCGTTATCGACATCTTTCATACTTCTTTATTGCAACCTGCGTATCGGTTGATTGATGCTGATAAAATATTAGTAGCCCCCGTGTATACCATCCGTTTCCTGAACAGGTCAACCAGATGGAAATATTTTTTTCAGCATATTTCTGATAAACGCATACTCGATACAAACAACACCTACACTTTCAGCCAGGATGCACAGAATATCACTTCACAGGAACCGATACCGCTGAGCGAAAAACCGCAGGCATTTCAATTACGCCAGGTGACGAACCTGATGACAGGTGATACCCAGCCGATCGTGAATGTAATACCGGGCGCTTCGGTAAGAAGTGTGGCAAGGGGCCCCGACCCTGATCCATTTTATTATTCTGAAATCTATTTAAACTATTAACCAAACAAAAAATAATCTTATGTCACAGATCAACGAAAACGTAAAAACGCCGGGCGCATATGTGAATGAAATACCATCGTTCCCGCCATCGGTGGCGCAGGTGGCCACAGCTATTCCTGCGTTTATAGGATATACCGAAACAGCGATTGTAAACGGAAAAGATGTAACCAATCAGGCGGTACGTATTTCATCGCTTGTAGAATATGTGCAATATTTTGGCACAGGGCCCGATCTCAGCGCTGAAATTTCTTTGAATGCAGATAACAGCGTAAAGCAGGTAGACATCACGCCTTCTTACAAATTGTTTAATGCGATCCGTTTGTTCTTTAATCATGGCGGAAGTAATTGTTATATTATTTCAGTTGGCGGTTATTCAGCCAGCGGAGCTGTTATCACAGATTTTATTGCCGATGGCCAGATCAGGTGTTTTGAGGTATTGGAAAAACAGGATGAACCCACATTGATCGTTGTGCCTGATGCTGTAATGCTGGACGACCCGAATGATTTTTATAATATCATGACAAAAGCGCTTAACCAGTGTGCCGAACTGCAGGACCGCTTTACGATCATGGATATATGGAAGGGCTTTCTTGACAGAAAGAATGAGCTTTCCTATGATGTGATACAGGAATTCAGAAACGGGATAGGCGCTTCCAATTTAAATTATGGAGCGGCGTATTATCCATGGCTCAGGTCGAGCCTCTCGTATTCGATACCCTATAAAAATATCGATTTTAAAGATGCAGCATCGTCGATCATTGCGTTGAATAAAATAATTATCAATAACCCATTCTTAACACAGCTTGATAATGCGGTGGAGGATAGAAAAACACCTGCAGCTTTTTTTACTAACCGTATTATATCTTTTGCGGGAGGTGTATCAGAAGTGGATGCAACGTGCACTATTCAAATCCTCACAGCTGGTGATCCAACCACATTTAAGCTTATGGCAACAGGGGTTACTAATTCAATAGGAAGTTATAACTCTGTTGCATCAGATACACCGGCAACGATTGCCGGCAAATTGGCTTTAGCTATTAATGCACTTAGTGGTACTACTCATTATACAGCTACAAGCAAGGATGATACTGTTACGGTGGCTTTTCATGTAGTTACCGGATCTAACCCCGGAACACTTAGTTGCGCTCCGGCATTAGTTACTACAGGCGGTACAGTAGGTACTGTTAGTATTGCTCCTTCTTTCACGCCGGGAGTGGTAGAAGTATTGGCTACCGGCACAGCAACTATTATGGATAATGTGGCGGCAGGCAGTACGGTTACATTATTTGCTGATGCGGTTCTAATTGCATCTTTCACGGCCACTTCCAATGCCACTCCAAACCAGGTTGCAGCCGGACTGCTTACCAATCTCCCGGCTTCAGCATATAGTATATCATCTGTTGCCAATACTGCTGTTGTTACAGTTAAAGCAGCAGCCGGTACGGGTGCAGGTGCAAATGCTGTTGCATTATCAGGAACGATTACCGGTGATAGCGTATCTGCTGAATCATTTTTTGATTCATTGGGTACGGTTATGCCGCCTGTTTCAGACAAAGCCACACTTGGTACTGTTTTATCAGGCATCGGAGAAATGCTGATCGACCTTATCGGCTTTAACCCCATCGCTGATACCATACCTGCAAAAGCAGGAAATGCAACAGTTAAATCCATTCATGATAAATATATCATGGCAAGCAGTGCAACGGCCACAAGTTTCACTCCTATAGAAATATTGATACGCGAGTTGCTTTTATTAAATAGCAGTTATCCTGATTCACCACCGGCATCAGGCGATTTTTCAATAGATGATTTTACGGCAAGGGGATATTTATCGGGAAAGATCGGTCAAACCGCAGACGCGTCTATTTATGGAACGTCTGCTACAGCTTATGTAACAAACATTTCTGCGAGAGTGCTTACACTATATAATAATGTGGTGAATTATATTTTGAATTTCAGGAACGAGATCGATAACCTGATCTCCAATCTTGAATTACAACTGATCGCATCCAGTGCAGTGTATGCAAATATTACCCAGGCAATCAAAAACGAAGGGATCATAGTGCCGCCATCGGGTGCGGTCGCAGGTGTATATGCTTCGGTAGATGCAACCAGGGGCGTTTGGAAAGCGCCTGCAAATGTTAGCCTGAATACCGTGATAGAACCTATGGTGACAATTAACGATAACATGCAGGACGACCTTAACGTTGATGTGAATGCAGGCAAATCCATCAATGCCATCAGGGCTTTTACCGGTAAAGGAATTTTAGTTTGGGGTGCACGCACATTGGAAGGTAACAGCAACGACTGGAGATATATTTCCGTCCGCCGCTTCTATATCATGGTAGAAGAAACTGTAAAAAAAGCAGCCTTCCAGTTTGTGTTTGAACCGAATGATGGTAAAACATGGGTTCGGTTAAGGGCCATGATAGAAAATTACCTTTCTAATTTATGGAGCCAGGGAGCATTGGCCGGCGCTAAACCTGAGGCGGCTTATTATGTAAAAGTGGGCCTTGGACAAACCATGACCTTCCAGGATGTACTCGATGGTAAAATGATCGTGGAAATAGGCATGGCGCCGGTACGCCCTGCAGAATTTATTATTCTCCGTTTTTCACAGGTGCAGCAACAGGCATAAAGTATAACTGATAAAAATCAAAAAATAAACATCTTCTAATAAAATTAAAACATAGATCATGGCAAATTATCCGTTACCAAAATTTCATTTTCAGGTTGATTGGGGTGGAACCAAAATCGGTTTCACGGAAGTATCAGGACTGGACATTACCACCGATGTGATAGAGTACCGCGAGGGCTCAAGTCCCGTATACGGTAAAACGAAAATGCCTGGCCAGCATAAATTCAGCAACCTGACCATGAAGCGTGGCATCTTTAAATCGGACAATGAATTTTATGCATGGTACAATACCATTACCATGAATAAAGTGGAACGCAGGGATATTACGATCAGCCTGCTTGATGAAACGCTTGCACCCGTAGTTGTATGGAAAATAAAAAATGCATGGCCCACAAAGATCACTTCAACCGACCTGAAAGCGGATGGCAGTGAAGTGGCGATTGAATCAATGGAACTGGCGCATGAAGGATTAACCATACAAAACGATTAACGATGCAGTTGTATCCACTGACCGGTTTTCATTTTCTTGTTACGTTCGAATTGTATCCGCAATTACCCAATGATCTGAGTTTCCAGGAAGTGAGTGGATTGACTGCAGAAGTAAATATGGATAGTTATGCCGAAGGTGGCGAGAACCGGTTTACACATTCGCTTCCCGTTCGCACAAAGTATTCCGACCTGATATTAAAACGGGGTTTGGGATTGGTATCCGGGCTTACCTCCTGGTGCATTGATGCGATAGAAAATTATAATTACCAGCCGGTGAACCTGGTAGTGTCGCTCCTGGATGAAAATCATTTGCCTGTTTCTTCCTGGTATGTAGTGAATGCCATTCCACTGAAATATGAGATCGCGCCATTCAATGCGGAACAAAGCCAGGTGGTGATAGAATCGCTGACACTTCGTTATGAGTATTATAAAAACCTGAATCTGTCGGGTGCAATTGCCACATGGCTCACACCGGATATAAAACCTACACAAACCATATCAGTGCCATAATCGTTTTTTTTTTGAAATAAAATAAAACATATGCCCATCGAAATACGCGAACTCACGATCAAAGCAAACGTTGATGAAAATAATAAAACAACGGCATCTGCGCAGACAGCACAGGTAAATACAGAAAACATTATTGCCTCCTGCGTGGAGCAGGTACTTGAAATTCTTAAACAAAAAAATGAACGCTGATGGTTTCCGGAGAATTAACCAAGATGACGATAAAGGCTTATGGAGATGCAACATTTCAAAAGCCCGCTCTCGGCGAATACGATGTGCTTGTTAACCCCGAATCGTATGCCATATCTTATGAGGTTAAAACAAATGATACAACCGCACAGGGTAAGGGCGGCGGCGCCTCGTCGTTTAACCTTATTTCTTCACAAACACTGGATTTTAAATTTCTGTTTGATGGCACAGGCATCATCCGCCAGGGAAACGGGCCGGGCGGAATCGATGTAACGCCGGCTATATTAGGCGGCTCTGTAAAAAAAGATGTGGTGGAAGAGATCAATAAATTTAAAAAGATCGTGTACCTGGTTGATGGAGACATTCATCAGCCGAGGTTTGTTCAATTGCAATGGGGTGCGCTTCATTATAATTGCACGCTGGATAAAATGACCTTGCATTTTAAATTATTCCGCCCCGATGGATACCCTTTGCGTGTGGAGGCGGACTGCACATTTAAAAGTGTGATCGATGGTAAACAACTTGCCCTCTTTACCGATACACATTCGCCGGATATCACCAAAGTACATACCGTTAAAAAAGGAGACACGCTTCCGCTGCTTTGTTATCGCGAATACGGCGACAGTAAATATTATTACCAGGTAGCGGCATACAATAACCTTACGGATCTGAAACAACTTGAACCCGGAACGAGGTTGATCTTTCCACCAATAGCCAAATAAAAAATGTCGTATAGCCAATCACTGCCGGGTAACCAAAATACCGATCTCGTAACCTTTACCATAAAGGTGAACGGGAATGTTATCAGTACCCAATACAAGGTTACGGCTATCAACGTGATCAAGGAAACAAACAGGATCCCTTCCGCACGGCTGATCATTTACGATGGTGATGTGGCTTTACAGGATTTTGAAGTAAGCAATGAAGAAACATTTGTTCCCGGTGCGGCCATTGAAATAAAAGCAGGCTACCATTCTGATGAAGAAACCATTTTCAAAGGCATCATTATCAAACACAGTTTAAAAATACGCACCGACCGTTCTCCCGCACTCATTCTTGATTGCAGGGACAATTCGGTTAAAATGACCATAGCGCGAAAGAGTAAATACTTCTATGACCAGAAAGACAGCGATGCAATAGAAGAAATTGCGGGCTCGTATGGTTTGGATACTGATATTGAAAGCACTTCTGTGCAATATAAAGCGATCGTTCAGTACGACAGTACCGATTGGGATTTTGCCGTAACACGTGCAGAGGCCAATGGAAAAATCTTTCTCGTGAATGATGGAAAAATAACCATGCGTAAACCGGTATTGAATAATGATACCGTACTCGATGCCGTTTTCGGTGCAACCATACTGGAACTGGATGCAGATATCGATGTGCGCAACCAATATGCAGGAATGCAGGCAACCAGCTGGGATAAAACAAACCAGGCAATTACTTCCGTGGAAGCAAACGATCCGCAACTTGCAGAGAATGGAAATTTATCTGCTGCAACACTGTCTGGCGTTTTTGGCATTACTGAAAATCTTTTTGTAAGCGAACAGGTTACAGAAAACGAATTACAGGAATGGGCCGATGCACGTATGAGCCGCGCCAAATTATCACGATGCCGCGGAAGGGTAAAATTTCAGGGATATGCAAAATTATTCCCCGGCGACCTGATCAATATCGGCGGCGTGGGCGACCGTTTCAATGGAAAAGTTTTTATATCGGGAGTACACCATGAAATAACAAACGGCAACTGGACAACAGATGCGCAGTTTGGCCTGGCGAATGAATTGTTCCTGCAAAAAGAAACCATCCATTCATCTTCTGCAGCCTCTATGATGCCTGCTATACAGGGATTACAGATCGGCGTTGTTACAAAGCTGGAGAATGACCCGGATGGACAGGACCGGATACAGGTAAGGCTCCCGATCATTGATGCCGGGGATGATGGAATATGGATGCGTATGGCCTGCATGGATGCCGGAAATAACCGCGGCACTTTTTTCCGCCCCGAAATAGGCGATGAAGTGATCACCGGTTTTGTAAACAACGATCCGCGCGATGCAGTAGTTCTCGGTATGATGAACAGCAGCGCAAAACCCGCAGCCCTGAAAGCTTCCGATCAAAATGATGAGAAAGGGTATGTATCGAGAAGCGGGATGAAAATGATCTTTAACGACAGCGACAAATCAATCAAAATAGAAACACCCGCCGGAAAAAAAATAACGGTCAGCGAAGCAGATGGGATCATAAAACTGGAAGATGAAAATGGAAATAAAATATCGATGGAATCTTCTGCAGTGAATATTGAAAGTGCGGCCGACATGACGATCAAAGCAGCGGGTAACCTCACGATCGAAGCGGCGAATATTTCACTTTCACCATCATCATCGTTTTCACTTGGTTCCGGCTCGGCTTCGATGAGTGCGGATGCAGGGAGTATTTCTTTGTCGGCGCCTTCTTTAACAGTAGAAGGTTCGGGTGTAGCAACGATCAAAGGAGGAATAGTAAAGATCAATTAAGAAAATAGATACGCACAAAATAAAAACCGGCCGATCATGCCTTTCGCAGCAAGACTTACCGACATACATATTTGTCCGATGGTTACGCCACCTGGTGTGCCGCATGTAGGCGGCCCGGTGATAGGCCCCGGCAGTGCAACAGTTTTGATAGAAAATCTGCCGGCAGCATGTGTAGGGGATAGTTGTATTTGTACAGGGCCGCCCGACAGTATCGTAGCAGGTTCGTCAACTGTATTGATCGGTGGCAAACCTGCAGCAAGAATGGGAGACACTACATCACATGGAGGATCCATCATCATGGGTTCTGCAACAGTAATCATAGGAGGTTAATATGGCATATTCATATTTAGGTACAGGCTGGGGATTCCCGCCGCAATTTAACGACCAGCTGAATAGCGTGGTGATGACAAGTGACGAACTCGATATTCAGCAGAGCCTGGAAATATTATTGACAACAAGAAAAGGCGAACGGGTGATGATGCCCGATTACGGTTGCAATCTTGATGAGATGGTATTCGAATCAATGACCACCACATTTAAAACACATATGGCAGAAACGATACGCACGGCGATCCTTTTTTATGAAGCAAGGCTGGATCTGCAAAACGTTACCATCGATGACAGCAGGGATGCAGAGGGTATCATATTGATCGTGCTCGATTACATAGTACGAACCACCAATTCGCGTTTCAATTTTGTATATCCATTTTATAAAAACGAAGGATCAGAAATAAAATAATGTCAGGAAGCTGTTACGATAACAATCTTTTATTGCGCGATGGCAGCAGCCAGCAACAGCGGTTGCTGAATGCATTGTTGCCCGTGTATGTTAAAGTAGATGAAAGAAAAACCGAAGACCTTATCCTGTTTGCAAAAAAATATGGGTTCTACATAAATTATTACGGGCTCGCCAATACGGTTACCGGCGATTGGCAGGATCTGATGTCGAAAGATGTTGCTGTTATTATTGCTGCAGTGTCAGATTGGCCCGGCAGGGATCTTTCGCGATACCTTACCAATTTATTTGCTGAGATACACAATGCTGCAAACGACCAGGAGGCAAAAGATACATTCAAATTTATTTTTGATTTTACTTTTTCACTGGCAATGCATATAGATAATGCATTAAGATCATTGCCGGAAGATATCAGCTATACCGCTTATCTGCGCGTATCGGCCAAATCGGCGCTGATGCCGCAACTTGCTTTATTGTGGCAATATTATAATGATATTATCGGCCATACAAACCATCAGTTCCTGGATCTGATAGATACTTCTTCTGTTCTGAAAGACCCCTTAATGCCCGTAGATGACCCGTTACTGATACAGCATTTCGATCCGCAACAGTTGGATGCATCATGGGCCTTTCCATCATTACCAGCGGGAGGGCCAGCCATTACAAGTATTGATGCGGTTACGATCAAAGACCAGATCGTGCAATTGATCACGCATAAACTTTTTACCGGGCCGGCCAATGCGTTTATCGATGCTATAAATAATATCATCGAACGCTCAGCGGATTATTTGAATGAAGTGCTTGAACAATACCCGTCGCACACGCCGCATTATGCTTTATTTCTTTCATTTATCAGGTTGTTCAAACTGGCGCAGGATCATCAAAATGAATATACGCAGGATCATCTTGATTTTTATTACAGGGAAGTACTGAAGCTGCAAAACAAAATGGCCGAACCCGATTTTGTTCACCTGGTTTTTGAACTGCAAAAAAATACGGCTCCGCTGATCCTGCCATCCGGTACCTTGGTAAAAGCAGGAAAGGATGATCACAAGAACGATCTTTTTTATAGCCTCACCAATAATGTTACCATCCAGAGCGCTGTTGTAAAAAACATGCGGTCATTATACCTCTCCAAAACGAACACCGGCAACACTGCAAAACTTTTTGCATCATTACAGGCCGATACGGAAGATGGGCAGGGAGCCAAATTACTCAGCGCTGATCAGTCATGGTTTGCTTTCGGCGATCCCGCAAAAATACAAGCGGCCGGGATCGGTTTTGCGATCGCATCAAATCTTTTTTACCTGAATGAAGGTGGGCGCACCATCACATTTACGATCAAAGATGCGCCGGCAAATTTTACACAAATGAATACGGCGGATCTGTTTACTGTTTCTTATACAGGAAGCAAAAAATGGATCGATGCAAACGCAGAAGGTTTTTTGGTTGCAGGAGAATCTACCGTGAGTGTTGCGGGCGCATCATTACATATTACCATCAAACTTCCGGCTAATGCGCCGGCGATCGTTCCGTATTCAAAAAAGATACATGGCGAAAATTATCCGCAGGCATTGCCGATGGTTAAACTGATGCTTAAAAACGATAATCAATATCAGCAGATAAAATTGACCGATATCAGCAAAGAGTTCACTATTGAAGTAGATGTGGATTCGGTGAAAGATCTTGTATTGCAAAACGACAATGGAAAAATAGATCCGTCAAAACCTTTCAAACCTTTTGGAGAATTTCCTGATACGAATGCTTCTTTTATTATCGGAAGTAAAGAAGTGTTTCAAAAACCATTGACTTATTTACAGCTGAATATGGTGTGGCAGGGAGAAATGCCGGCAAATGCCAGCTCGTCTTTTTTATCGGCGGGCAAGTGGGTACCTATTTCAAACAGCAATACATCATTAACCGGTATTGGTTTTGTTCCGGGTGCACAAGTACCCTTAACACCGGTTGATTTTACAGCCAATGACCCTTACAGGAATACTTCCACAGATGGATTTGTAAAGATCAGTTTGAACAATGCAAATTATAGTATTGACACTTATCTTAAATCCGTTCAGGCCGCCATCAGCAAAAATACGGTTACCGTTACACCAACGGACAGCGATCCCAAAACATTTACCATAACGCCGGCTATCACACTTGCATCATCGCCTGCAACACCGGTAGCAACAGACGCATACATCCACTATACATCAACAGATGTTTTATGGAACGATGATTCGGTTGATGCATTCAACAAACGGAAACATTTTTTTTATCATGTAGAACCTTTTGGCTTTCGCGAGATACACCCGTTCCTTTTAAAGGATCAGCCACATACTACACTGCAACTGCCGGATGATAATGGATGCAACCTCTTACCGGTGTTCCATCTCGATAACGGCAAATACGATTCAAAGGATAATGGAACGGCCCAGGCTCCCGATAATGGCGGTGAATTATGGATAGGCCTCGACAATGCAGTAAAGAACCAATCCGTATCGATCCTCTTCCAGGTTGCAGACGGGACAGCGAACCCGCAAAAATATATGTCAGCGATCAGCTGGTATTATCTGTCGCAGAATAACTGGATAAAGTTTTCTGTAACAGATATTACCGATGATACAAAAGGGCTCACCATTTCGGCTTTGGTTTCGCTGCTGATACCTGATAACGCAGATGTTGATAATACACGCGCAGATGCAGGCCTGGTATGGATCAAACTGGTTGCCACAAATGATACGGATGCAGTTTGCAAATTGATAGCGGTGCGGGCCAATGCAGCAAAAACGGTATTTGTACAGGATGCGGATAAACAGATCCAATACATACAGCCCATACCCGCCAATACCATCAGTAAACTTTCGGTAAGCAATGCATCCATAAAAAAAACGGAGCAGCCATATCCATCATTCGGCGGGTATCCAAAAGAAACAGATGATACTTATTATATAAGAGTAAGTGAAAGGCTGCGGCATAAAAAAAGAGCCATCACTGCATGGGATTATGAGCGCCTCGTGCTGGATAAATTTCCGCAGGTGTATAAAGTAAAATGCCTGAACCATACCGGTTTCATTTTTGATCCGAAGAACAACATCAAAAAATACAGTGAAGTACTGGCCGGCCATGTAATGGTTGTTACTGTTCCCGACATAACACATGCCGATGCAGGTTACCGCCTTTTTCCGTATACCAGCCTCGGCCTTTTACAGGAAATACAGGATTATCTCTACACGTATACATCGCCGCATGTGCAGTTGCATGTTTGCAATCCGGAATTTGAACAGGTACAGTTTGATTTTAAAGTAACCTACATGGATGACAACAATTACGATAACCTGCTGAATGATGCCATTGAAAGATTTCTCTCTCCATGGATATCAGGTAATGAAACGGATCTTGCCGATATCCGTTTTGGCGAAACAATTGAAAAATCAGTGGTACTGAATTTTATCGAAAAACAACCTTATGTTGATTTCGTGAGTTGTTTTAAAATGTTTGTGTACACATCCGATGATAATAATACGGTACAAAAAAAAGAGGTTGATGAAGCCATACCCGCAACTGCGCGATCCATATTCGTTTCCTATTATGATGCGGCGAATAATATAAAACACATTATTAATTCTTCCGAAACATGTGAATGTAATGGATAACAACACAGAAAATACGATACTGAAAGACCCGGTGCTGCTGCATCCTGATACCGACTACGATTTTTTGCGTAAAACCGGGCTTGCCTATATCGAAGAGCTGGGCGCTAAATTATGGACGGATTATAATGAGCATGATCCCGGAATCACTATACTGGAAGCATTGTGCTATGCCATAACGGAACTCGGTTACCGTTGTTCATTGCCAATGGCGGATAAGCTCACCAATGAAAACGGAGAAGTGGAAGAGGGGCAGGTGTTGTACACGGCACGTGAAATTTTAACCCAGGCCCCGTTAACAGAAAATGATTACAGGAAACTGCTGGTGGATATAACAGGTGTACAAAATGCCTGGCTGTTATACGGCGATTATGATGCAACAACCAATACGCTTACACCCATACCAACGAAACTGAAATTGTATGCCGATTGTAAAAAAGATCAGTTAAGTACAACACCAACGCCACACCCGGTAAATTTATTCGGATTGTATAATGTGCTGCTTGACCTTGAAACGGATGCGCAGTTTGGCGATCTCAATAATGGAACGTTACAGGCAGACAATCCTAAAACAACTTCTTTTGCAGCCGCTGTGGCGAGCCTGTCTTTTGATTTTCCGTCATGGAAAGAAATGGCGATTAATGATCCCGCAATTTTTGATATACCGATACAGGATCTGAGCGTATGCGTTTTATCATTTGATCCGGCTGATCCGGATAAGTGGAACGTGAAAATGAGTTTGACCTGCAATAGTGTTGTTCATGAAGTTGACGGCAGTGTTTCAGTGGATCTGCAGCCTGCCGGCGCAGAACTCACCCGCGACAATGTGGACGGATTTTTAAATAACGACGGTTTTGGTAACATGATAGGCGGTTTGTATCTGATGAAAATTCAGAAAGCAAAAAAAATAGTGAACGAATGCAAACGCACACTGATGGCGAACCGGAACCTGTGCGAAGATTTTTTAAGTATTACAACAGTGGATGATGAAGAGATCAGCATTTGCTGTGATATCGATATCGCTGCCAATACGGATATGGAAGATGTTCAGGCAAAAGTATTTCTGGCAATAGAAGAATACCTCAATCCGCCCATCAGGTTTTACCTGCTGAATGAAATGATAGATACGTATTCATTGGACGAAATATTCGAAGGCCCGAAATTAACACACGGGTTTATCAATACGGATGAGCTGGAAAAAACCGTGTTGCGCGAAGTGATCCATGCTTCGGATATCATCAGCACCATCATGTCGATAAGCGGTGTGCTATCGGTTCGTAATTTCAGAATGACAAATAATGATACCGTACCAGCACAAACAGGAAGGGAATGGTGCATGTCCATTACAAAAGGGAGAAAACCGATTTTGTCGGAAACAAAATCAAAAATTGTTTTTTATAAAAACAAATTTCCATACCTCTCTTCTGTTAAAGAAACAAGGGATATCATACGATGGCTGAAATCTTTACAGGCAAGAAACAAACTAAACGGTTGCCAGGATGACCTGCCCGTTACGCCCGGAAAATATTTTCCGCTGAATAATTACCGTTCTATTCAAACACTTTTCCCCGTAACATACGGAATAGGCGAAGGAGGATTGTCAGACAATGCCTCCGATGAACGAAAGGCACAAGCCAGGCAGTTACAGGCATACCTGCTTTTTTATGATCAGTTATTGGCCGATTTTTTTATGCAGTTGCATGATGCCAAAGATCTGTTTTCAATTAAAAAACTGACACAAACCTATTCCGCACAATATATAAATGATATCCAGGGCATGGATGCGTTGTATAAAAAAAGCGGGACCGATGATCTGTTGCAGGCGCTGATGATTGAAAAAAATTCTGATAATAACCAGTTGCCTCCAAGTGAGTGGCAGGAGCTGTATGAATCAAACGAAACGTACGTGGATCGGCGTAACAGGTTCCTCGATCATTTGATGGCGCGTTTTGCAGAATCATTTAATGATTACGCTTTCTTGATGTATTCTCTTGATTATGATACACAACAGGAAACTAAAATAGACAGTACGGATCTTATTAATAACAAGGTCGATTTTTTAAAAAATTATCCTTCGATATCTTATGGAAGAGGGCTCGCATTTAATTATCACCCTGAAAAATTCGATGCCTCTAAAAATGATTTTGTGTTAGATAAGGCTGAATTATGGGATACGGATAATGTATCGGGGCTTGAAAAAAAACTTTGCATGCTTGGCGCTTTTCAAAGCCCCGCTGTTCAAAGTTATTATCGCAGATTTTTATATTGCCTCGGTAACATTACTACCATTGCAGGCATTATCGACCCGGCTAAATTACGGTTTGTGTTTACGGCGGGATCAAACACATTAACATCCGTAAATGAATATGCGGGCCTGCACGAAATAAATGCTGTGCTGCCTGCTTTTCTTTCACTGGCTATGGCGGAAACAGCTTATTGCACAAAAAGAGAAGGCAATGGTATAGCGATACCGTTTACATGGAACATTTATATAACCGATGCGGATTGTAAGGCACTTGCGAAAAGCAATGCTTTCAATTCACTGGAAGAAGCAAAAAAAGGTATTAAAGATTTTGTTGCAGAATTTTTAAACGAATGCGATAACGAAGGATTGCATCTTATTGAACACATACTGCTGCGGCCAAGGAACGAACACTTTGATCTGGCGCCGGTATGCCTTGACCCTTCCTGCGATTTTTGCGGCGAACAGGATCCGTATTCTTTTAAGATGTCTATTGTGCTTCCTTACTGGCCTGCACATTTCAGGAACATGGCTTTCCGTGATTATTTTGAAAACCTGGCAAGAGCCGAAACACCTGCGCATATCATGGTAAAAGTATGCTGGGTTGATGACGAAGATTTATGTGCATTTGAATTTGCGTACAAAAAATGGATCTATGCACTGGCAACGCACAGAGCCAACCCAAAAAATATATTGCAAGAAGGAAAATTAAAAGTTGCGAACAATAATTTACTAACCCTGCTGTTCAAACTGCACAGCAAATACCCGGTTGCTTTATTGCATAACTGCGATGAAAGCGAAGATACTAACCCGGTAATGCTTGGGCGGACAGCTTTGGGATCATTTAAAAATTAAGCATTATGACAACGCCAAATGATTCTTATATCGTATTTGCAGCGGATCAGGTGTTAACCAGTGACCACCTCAATCAGTTGTTCAATTATCTTGATAAGAACAATCGCCTTACCCGGAATAAATTGATCGGCGCCGGTATCGAATGCGGATTGAAGCTGGCCTACGATGATACCAATGTATCGATCTCGGTCAGCTCCGGCAGCGGGCTCACTTCACAGGGATACCTGATCCTCGAAAGCGTTGCGAAAGTATATACTCATTTTACAACATATGCCGCCCCGGAACTTGCTTCAGCCAATCTGCCTTTTCTTCAGGATGCTTATGAACCTATCGACATTATTAAAAAATTCCCCTTTTATCAAGGTTTTGTGGCTGCCAATCCGGATGTTAAGTTGTTGCTTACTGCAGATGAATCTGATGAAAATAACGGGCAGCCATTAACATTGATCAAAGACACACTCGACAAATATGTAGTGGTACTGTTTCTTGAAATGACGGAAAAGGATCTGAAGAACTGTGATGCATTCGATTGTAATAACAAGGGTGAAAGGATGTCGCTTATTATTAAACCGCTGCTTGTAAAAAAAGATGCGGTAAACATATTTCCAAAACCATGGAACACGGCAGGAAAGGAAGTAGAACTGAAACGATACAATGTTCCTTTCACAACAATACAGACCGCGCAGGAAGTGCTGGATAATTTTATAAAAATAACTGAAAAAGATCCCTACCTGTTGCCAAACCTCGACGCCGGTTTCAATCACTGCAGTGAGATATATACTTATTTTACGGGCGACAATAATTCTGCGATGGTCAACCGCCTGGGCACACCAGGCGCATTAGAAGCTGGCCTGCACAGTTTGTACACATGGATCAACATAAATAATCCTTTGCTTATTCAATATTATTATGACCACATCAATGACCTCGCTCTTGCGTATTACGAGTTTGTAGCGAAAGCAAAAGAATTGGTATCTGTTTGTTGTTTTGATGAAAATGCATTTCCGCTTCATCTTATTCTGGGGATCGCCAATACTACAACAGGCAATCTTCACAACGATAAAAACAGGCAGCATTTTATTTATACACCGCTCTACTGCCGGCAGACAGCAGGCGTTGATGCATTACGGCTGATGTATGAGAGGATCGATTTGATGGTATTAAATTTTGCAGCATGGGTTAAAAATGTAACCACCGGCGATGCAGAAATAAAGATCACACCCAGCCAATACGAAGATTTTTCTTTGTCGGAAAGATGCATTCCCTATTATTATTTCGACCCGAAGCAACAGGCCGGCGATATTTATCCTAAATGGAATTTTCATAAAACGAGGTACGGCAATGAACGGTTCAACCTCAGTTACAATGCACCCGGCTACAATAACAGCAGTACGGTCACCGATCCTTTATTATTTGATATTGAGCGATACGATTTTTTCAGGATAGAAGGGCATATCGGCGCCGATTATCAAACAGCGAATAAATATCTTGACGATCTGAGAATGAGGTACAATTTACCGATAGACATTGTAACGATACCCGTTGAAATGCTTGGAGCCACTAATGAAGCATTACCCCCTTGCAAAACACAGGATCTTATAATTCAATACCGGCTGACCGTAAATGAATTTTTATGCAGCCTGCAGGAATACGTTTGCAGGTTTGTAAAACTAAAACTGTCATTTGCAAAAACAATAATACCAACTAAAAAAGGCGCAGCAGCGCCTGTAAAAACAAACAGGGTACTTGTAGAATATGATGATGCCACTGCCATCGTTCCTTTTGGCGGCGCTGTATATAAAAAAGGAGATTTCGTTTCTGCCAATTGCAAAGTAAAAAAAGATGATGGCACTTTCGGCGGGGCTTATTTGGCTACTGTACAAAATGGGGTATACTTACATTCGGAACATACGGCATCTAATATAACCGGCACAATGCTTGATTTTATCGATGCAGCGGATAACCTGTTTATGTATCTGCAAAACAATGATCTTTCTGTTTATACAACGGCCGCCTTTAATAAGGCTTATACTACTTATTCCAAATTACAGGTACAGGTTGTTGATCTATACGAAAAAAATACAGAAGCGGAAATAGCCAATGATGATTGCTGTTGTCATGATCTTCATTGCAAAGTAGAAAAATTTTTATTGCTGAAAGAAGAACACGACCGCAGGTTAAAATTGTACAACGATCAATTAAAATTCGCAGCCTACTACAAAAAGCATCCCGGGCTGGAACATAAGGCAGGCGTGCCCAAAGGCGGCACTTTTGTAATGGTGTACCGTGCGCAGGAAGAAATGCATATATGGAATGGCGCCAATGAGCTGACAGGCAAGCTGCAGGGTTTGGATCAGGTATTTTCTAAACAACCTGTCAGAAAAAATTCGGATAAAAGCTCTCTGCTGGCTGCTGCCAATGATCTGCAGAAAGCCATCCAGGAAGCCGGTGAAAGATTTGATGAAACAGTGAGAACATTTCCGGTTGCTGAACAAAGAATGGTGACCGGTTATTTTCAAGGCGCTGTAACAGAAACCCGGCAAATACCGACCGGTGTGATCATTGCAGACTTTTATATTCCTTATCAATGTTGTTCAGATTGCGAACCGGCAGCCACGTTGATGGAAAAGCAACTGGTGTTGGGAAGAACCAAATAAACAAATGTTACATGCAGCAACATATCATTTATAAACAAACGGTAACGATCGATGTTCCGCTGTCAATGGAGCCGCGCCGGTTGCAGGATGCGGTCAGCCGTTTGTTTCAGACCGATATGATGGCGGCGATTGAAAACATCATGGATCAAACGGCAACTGAGGGCCAAACCCTACGGATCGAAAAAATGGAACTGGATATCGGCACAGTATCATCAAAAAATTTTGAACAGCATTTTAAAACAGAACTGCTGAAACATTTTTCTGAAACGCTTTCACAAATAAAAGATACTGCATCGCAGCCTGCCGGAAAAAATGCTGTCATTCTCGATCACGTACAATCAATGATGGAACAGTTGTGTTATTTTCTGGATCATGGCAGGATTCCCTGGCACGCAACAGTAAGATCCTTTGCGCAGTGGGAGAAAAAAATAATTGATACGTTGTCTGGTAACGACTGGCAATATTTGATCGAATGGATCAGAGACAATGGCCAGAAAAGAATCACGGAACGGCTGGCTCATCAGTTTTCACCGGTCTTTCTGATACGCATATTAAACACAGCGATGCCTGAGTATGGAGAATGGCAATCGCTGATCGGCGGATTGATCCATTTGAAAAATTCGATTTCTCTTTCCGGCAGTTCCGTTCCTGATACGTTGTTATGGCAAAAAACACTTGAAATAATTTTACTGGATAAAATAGATCTGGCAGGCGGCGGCACACAAATAAAACAACCGGCCGAATATAAAATTGCTTATAAAATAATATATAGCCTGTTTAATAACAGACAGGTGACAGCTATACAAAAAACAGGGAAGAAAAATATTTCACAAGGGCTGTTGCAGGTATTGGAGAATGTATTAGAGACATATCAAAACAGTACTGAGATCATCCCGGTACAGCGCGAAAAAAACATTAATGATCTGAAAAAAGATATCAAAACAGGAAAGAAAAAAATAAATGAGAACCTGTTTGCAGGCGAGGGATCAATTTTTATAGTTCATTGCGGAATGATACTGCTGCACCCGTTCCTGCAAAATTATTTTACCGAACTTGGATTATATGACGGAAAAGCGTTTACCAGTACGGACAACCATAAAAGGGCCGTGCTGTTGCTTTATTATTTAAGTACGGGAGAAAGCAATGCAGCTGAGTTTGATCTTGTATTGCACAAAATAATATGCGGGCTGCCTGTAGATGAACCGCTGCCCGCATCCATTGAACTTACTGAAAAAGAAATGGAAGAATCGGAGGAGTTGCTTGCGTCCATATGCAAACACTGGCCGCCTTTAAAGAATACATCCATTGAAGGGTTGCGGTCGGCATTCTTTCAACGGGAAGGGAAATTAGTATTTGCGGATAACAGCTGGCGGCTGCGGGTAGAACAAAAAACGATAGATATTCTTCTGGATAAACTTCCCTGGGGGTTTTCGACGATACGTTTGCCCTGGATGAAAGAAATTTTACATGTGGACTGGTGCTAAACCTGAAATAAAAATGGCGGTAACACATCAACAAAAACAAACAGATACGCATACTTCCGGCAAAGCAGGGAAGGCTCCTTTTTTTGCAAATAGGCAGGCTTCGCCCGCATCTGATTTTTTTAATCCATCCACGCCGTCGCAGCAAAAAAAAACACAGGGCAAAGAGAACCAACTGATCAATAGTGTTGATGTTTCAACGTGTATGTTCATCCCTTCTCAATCCGTGGGTGAACATATTGAGCAGGCCGATGATAAAGGAACAGAAATAAATATAACTGCTAAAGTGCTCGGTGTATCGGGAACTGCTGTCATGACCGGTAAAAAGGGAAAATATAACAGCACGTCGCCTGTTGAAATTCCATTGCACATACCTTATCTCTCCGCAGCGGAACCCATGCTTTATCTGAGCATCCATAATAATATTGTAACAGGGGAGATAGGTACTTCAAAAAACAGATCGGGTCTTGCCGGCTGGATCAACCAGCACGCAGAATCGTTGGGATGGAACGGAATAAAACTGCCATCGCTGAATAAAGATTTTATCAGCACATTTGAAAAAGGCGCATTGAATTTAAAACTGGATAAGATACCGGTAAAAATAGGCGGCTTTGCAGAGGCGGTATTGAATGCTGATTTTAAAAACTTCAACAAACCCATTATTGATGTAACAGCTGATATAAAAGTAAAAGGCATTGCGGATATAAATCTGCATATCGATAATACAAAAGGGAACATGCAGGGCAGCGCCGTTTCAAAAATAAATTTTAAATCGTTTGATGGTATAGCGGCCATTATTTATCAGCCTGATGGCAATATTGATATTACTGGCACGGTAAATTATCATGCAAATAAATTGAATGGATCGATCACCCTGATCGCAACGGATAGAGAAACCGCAGACAATTTTGCAAGGGATCAATTAAAAAACAGCAGTGGCGATCCGGTTATTCCCGCCAAAGTACCTGTGGCAAAACCGGGTAAAGAGCGGGCGCTGGCAGGTATGGGTTTAGTAACGTTTAATCTTACCGATTGGTTCGCCGGTTCGGCGATGGTAGTGGTTGATGCAGCCGGCCATGTAACAGTTGTTGGCAAAATAAATCCGCCAGCTGAAATAGAATTGTTTCCGCAAAAAACACTTTCCGACAGAACGCTGTTTAAACTTGAGGTGAAGGCGCCGTATGGTATTCCGTTTATCGGCGATGTATTTCTTTTTGCGAACGTATCGTTGTTTACAAAAACAATTGTAGGCCCTGCAAAATTGTATGATATTTTAATTGACGGAACTTATTCAACAGACCCGGATATCAGCAACAACTTTTCATTGTCTGCTTCCCTTAATATTTCGGCTTATACCGGTTTGGGATTACATGCCGAAGGTGGTGCGGGCATGGAAATATTACAGCATGCAATTAAAGCCGGTATTGGTATTTCGGCGGAAGCCGGTATACAGGCCTATGTAGATGCAAGGCCTACCATCGGTTATCGCAACCCGGGCCAGTTTTATTTTAAGGGCCACATGGATATCGCGGCAATGCTGGATCTTCAGCTGAGCGGCGATCTTTTTGTTGAACTCGACAGTCCGTGGTGGTCGCCGGTTCCTGATAACAAATGGATATGGCCGATGGCGTCACTCCAATACCCGCTCAATGATTCATTTGGTATCGGAGCGGATCTGGATTATGTTTTAGGCTCTCACAAATTACCCGAGATCAGTTTTGAAAAAGTTGATTTTGACGGCGCTAAATTTATGACGGATCTCGTTGATAAAAAAGCGCCGCACAGCAATGGGAAAAGTAAGGCAGACAAAAAAGGCAGCTTTACGCCGGCAGCAGACTCAAAGAAACCGGGAACAAAAGGTTTGAAAAAACAAAAACCGGCTGCAAAAAAAGAGCCCGCTAAAAAAAGAACGGGTATTGGTAAAGACAGTAAGAAAAAAATTCCGGCAGATAAGAAAGCCGCTGTACTTCTTGAAAAAGCAGTGAACGAAGTAAAAGCGTTAGCCAATCTTAAGCCATTAACAAAAGGAGAGGTCGCAGTCAAAGTAAAACGCATTAATACCGCAAACAAAGTAAATTTTGTTGTTACAGAAAGTGGCGATGCCTGGATAATTACTTTAAAAGGAAAAACAAACAATAAAAAAACACCGCTCCCTGTTAAAGTTCAAAAAGCCAAACCAATACCAAAAGATGCTAAGCCGGCGAAAGGAAAAAGCAAGGATAAAAAGCCGGGATCAAGCTGGTTGAATGACCGTCAGTCAACAAAAACAAAAGACGGAATAGAACATACTTTGTATTTTACCGGAACCGAAGGCAACGCTGCGTTAATGATCGCCACAACACCTATGACATTGTCTGACTATATGGAGCGGATCAAAGCAGATAACCAGGTGAGTGACGCAGACCTGAAACCTTGTATGCAGATTGTAGAAAAAATAGAAAAAAAGGAAAAGGAAAAAACGAATGATGATGCAAAGAGAGAACAACAGCTAAAAGACATCAAGGACCTGCTGTTCGAACTGGGAAATGAATTAAAAAAACTGAAATTAAATCACTACGAAAAAAATACAGAGCCAGTTTACGGCAGCCTTCATGAAGGGTTCGGGACATCGGTAATGGTTGGTTACCGCGCATTGACATTTGCAAAAGGGTCAGAGCCATCGGTCGGCAATGAAGGTAATTTCTCAAAAATAAACATACGTAAAAATGGCGGCGGTTCTTATTATGTAAAAGGGCATTTATTAAATGATAATTTAGGCGGCCCCGGTAATACATGGGAAAACCTGACTCCGATAAACAGGGATGCGAACAAAGAACACCAGCTCAAGTTTGAAGATAAGGTGAAAGAGGCCGTTAATGGAAGCGCCAACCGCGGCCTCGATACCGCAAAATTAAAAAAGCAGGGATACATGAAAGTCTTCCACGTATCTGTTCTCCTGGAAGGAAAAATCCCGAAGGCCCTTGAAATTTTAAGAGATGAAAATCGTGAAGATGAAATCAGCAAAATACCCGGCTGGAAGGAAACATATGATCAGGACGCAGTAAGAGAATTACTCGAAGCGGAACGGCATGTGCCGATCATGTTAAAGTGCCTCGCTATTGTTAAAGGCGCCAGTGAAACTAATGAACGCCAGGTCACACATGGTGTACGAAATGACATTCAGCATGGAGATATAACACAGTATCAGATCGGCCAGGGCACAAGTAAACTGGTTAAGCTGTCGCAGGCGGATTGTTTCAACGAACACGCAAGAAATGATAATGAAAGAGCAGCACCATATGAGAATAAATTAAACATAAGCACGGAAACAGCGATCAGAATTTATAATACGCTTGCAGATAAAGGACAGATCACAAAAACGAAAACGGAAATAGGCACCACTTTTACCGCGCTGATGAAACTGAACAAGGGCCTGAATATCCAATCGGGTGTGGTTGATATGGCAAGAAGAAAGATTGCAAAAGATTTAATGGCGGCTGAAAAGAAATGATTGCCGTGTACATCAAAATAAAAAACGGCAGCATTTATTAGTTAACTGCCTTGAACAAAAAAATATAAGTAAAAAATGATGTCTCCACTCTCCGAATATCTCGACCAGCTTCATAACCTCATCCATACACGCCTGCAAAATCATTTTTCGCAGGATAACGAAGTTGCCATAGAGGTTACTGAAAACAGAGAAGCATTGTATTCTTTGGCAGGCCTCGAACTTGATCATAATGAATATTTTATTTTTTTACTTTCACTGGTGGCGCATATTCAACCTGCTTTTCTTGATGCAGCAGTACAGGAATTTCTTCCCAATGGCGGAGAGTTTACAGAATTTGGCGGAACCAGGTCAGGTAACTACCGTGGTATGTTACCAACCGGCGAAACAGCGCTTTTTTTACTTGCAGGGAATGATCTTCCCAAAAGAATAGCGTTGCAAAAACTTTTTTCAACAGAACATTTTTTTCATACACAACAGATCCTCCGGCTTGAAGAAGTAAAAGAAGGCGAACCCATCATGAGCGGCCGCATCATGGTTTCACAGGAATGGCTGGAAAAGATCATACACGGAAAAATCACCAGGCCGGATTTTGGAATACATTTTCCCGCAAAATTGCTGGAAACAAAAATGAATTGGGAAGACCTCGTATTGCATCCGAATGCACGGCAGCAAATTGACATAGCCATTACCTGGATGCAGTACAATGATATTCTGCAGCAGGATGAAAATTTATCGCGCAAACTAAGGCCCGGGTATAAAATATTATTTCATGGCCCGCCGGGAACGGGCAAAACACTCACGGCAAGCCTGCTGGGTAAACAGTTCGATAGAGCTGTTTACCGGATCGATCTGTCGCAGGTGGTCTCTAAGTTCATAGGCGAAACAGAAAAGAATCTTGAGAACATATTTAATAAGGCGCGTGATAAAGCATGGATATTATTTTTCGATGAAGCCGATTCGCTTTTCGGAAAACGTACGGGCGTTCAATCATCCAACGACAGGTATGCCAACCAGGAAGTTTCTTATTTGTTACAACGGATCGAAGATTTTCCTGGGATGGTGATCCTCGCATCTAATTTAAAAAGCAATATCGATCCGGCTTTTCTCCGGCGGCTCAACCAGGTGGTCCATTTCCCAGCCCCGAATGCGGAGGAACGATTGATGATCTGGCAAAAAATGCGCCCTTCTTCTCTTGATATGCATCCTGAAATAGACCTCCGCCAGATCGCACAAAAATATGAGTTGACCGGGGCGGCCATTGTACACGTGATCCATTATGCATCTCTGCAAACATTAAAAAGAAAAGACAAAACCATTCTGCTGCCGGATATCATGGAAGGTATCCGCTATGAGTTTCAGAAAGAAGAAAGATTGATGAACTGATGATGCATACCTCAAGCGAACTTTGCATTCTTTGTTTAACTGCCTTTCTTAAAAAGCAGGATCATCTATTAACAGTATAAGTTTTTCAGAACAAGCCATAGTGGAAAACCACTATTTTCTTCTGATAAAGTAAAAACTAAATTTACTTGCTTATAGATAACTATGAATGGTTTTGTTGAAACGTCCCTAAACTTTTTGAAAATTTCCGGCTACCAGGTGAGCAAGAACTTTGTAAAAAGCAAAATGCTTTCTCATCCGGATTATCCTTCGTTATTATGCCTTACTGATACGCTTCAGGAGCTGGGCATACAATACCAGGCACTCAAAGTTGAAAAAGAAAAAATATACGAGTTAAGCTTTCCGCTTCTCGCATTCTTACAAAATAAACGGCGTGGCAGCTTTGAAGTAATCCGTTCGTTGCAAAGTATCTCCGGCAATGAACAGGAAGGGTTTTTTAAAAACTGGAACGGCATCGTTCTTCATTTACCTGAAAAATCGGTTATACAAAATGAAGATCATGAAAAAGAGCTGCATCATGAAAAGTTACAGGCAACTGTTCGTGCAATTTCGGTTATTGCCCTTTTGCTCTTTTTGTTTGGAGTGTCATACAAAATTTCAGGCATGCATTTCTGGCTCCCGCTCGCTCTGAATCTGATAGGCGCATTTATTTCTTACCTTATTTTTCTTCACCTCAATGGAAATGATACTGCTATCACAAAACAATTTTGTGGTGCAGAAACGGAAGACTGCGACAAGGTATTAAAATCCAAAGGCGGTAAGATATTCGGTAAGATAAGCTGGGGAGAGATCGGCATTATTTATTTTGCTGCAAATTCTCTCTTTCTCTTTTTACCGGCATTGGGAATATCTTCTGCCGGAATACTAACTCTATCTGCTGCGATTTCTTTTTTAGCGGTTGCCGGCAGCCTGATTTCTGTTTATTATCAATGGCGTGTTGTAAGATCATGGTGCAGCATGTGTCTTATATGTATGCTGATGGTATGGCTTATTGCTATATTTTTTTATGTGAATATTTCTGGCACTGGTTTATCCGTTTCAGTTTTTTTTACCCGGTTGCTAAGCATTTCCGTAAGTGGGTCACTACTTATTTTATATGTTATAGTATCCCTGGTATGGATAAATATCAGCCAAACAATTAAACAGAACGCAGAAGCGGATAAAGCCCAAATACAACATCTAAAACTAAAAAGGAACCCGAAACTTTTTCTGCCGTTCCTGTACAGTCAAAAAAAAGTAGATACTACTCCATGGCCCGATGATATTGTTTTAGGTAATCCCTTTGCACCCATACAAATGATGATTGCCTGCAATCCCTATTGCAAACCCTGCGCAAAAACGCATAAAGAATTTGAGTCCATTATAAACCTGTACCCGAAACAGGTGGGCATTACTATACGGTTCACAGCAGATAGCATTGAATCGGAAAGCAAAAAAAATACAGCCCTCAGGCATATATTGTCTGTTTGCACCAATGGCAATGAGTATCATGGAAACCATCCGATAGATGATTGGTTCAACTTGATGAATCTTGATGAATGGATTCAGCATCATCCCCATGATTTAATAGATGAAGCAGATCAACTGCTCAAAATGCATAATGCGTGGTCGAGGAACGCAGGCATTAATCGTACGCCGACGGTTTTTATCAATGGATTTGAAATGGCCCAGCCATATACTGTAAAGGATCTGAAAATGCTGTTACCTCAAATGGAAATTGAGTTTGAGCTAAAAGCGGAAACTCAAACAGTTTTGCAATAAAAAAATAAGCAGGTATTGCGCTTTGTACCTGAACAAACCAAAGTCAGAAAAAAAATTACAGCCTATGTTATGAAATCAAACAGACAACTAATTAAATTATTAAAAACCAAAATCAAATTAAAATGAAAACACTTTCCAGAAACGAAATGAAAAACATCGGTGGTGGCAACAATGGTTTGAATTTCTGTACTGCTGACTGCGGTATTGATTCAGATGGCAATCGTTTATCGGTTACCTGTAATGGAGCATCGGGCATCTGCACAGCTACCGATTTCGAGGGTTGCTTTAGCGGTGATGACAGCCACAGCTGTGATGAAGTTGGTGGTGGGATCTTATAAAATAAGTTTTTAAAATCTTTAAAAAAAGTACAATGAAAACTCTTTCAAGAATAGAAATGAAAAACATTTCCGGAGGCACTCATGGAAACTCTGATTGTACAGCCGTTTGTCATATTGACCCCGATACCGGCGAACTGATCACGGTTCAATGTTCCGGCGAGACCTGCGAGGCAATCGATGGACAAGGATGTATTGCATGGACCGGCGATACGCCGGATGCTAAGGATTGTGATACCGATAATGGTTAAACCAAATGAACTGCCATGGAAGAGTTCTGTGGCAGTTTTCTTAAATTAGAGGAAAAGTAAGCTATGCCGGTAAAACAATTGCGCTTCAGAACGCTTTTCATTTTATTTACTATGGCGCTATGCTCCGGTAAATTGATTGCGCAGAAAACAGATAAAGAAATTCACGTCTTGTTAAGTCCGGTCAAAAATGGCGATGATACGGTTTTAAGAAAAGCATTCACCTTTACCGGCAATGCAAAGGCCCTGGCCCTTATTCCCGAATCTTTATCAGTGTCAATAGGGGAGATACTTCAAAAATACCCCGTTAAGGAAGGAAAGTTATTATTTGGTTCGCTGGCATCTGTTGATCAAAGCGCTTACCAGAGATTCAGGCGCCATATTCTGGATTCTCTTGCCTTTGAAAAAATGCGAAAGAATTTTAACATTGATACAAACCTGGTCAGTAAAACACCCATAAACGATAACATCTTCTTTTATTATGCAAAACTTACGGATGGTAAAAACCTGGTAGTGGTTGATGCGGATATGAACAAGTCGTTTACCGGCGACAGCGTATATATTTCTTCAGGGCTAACAAACGCTGATACAATTCAGGGACAAACCCTTCAACAGTTTATTACTGATATACCCCTTAGCAACGCAGAGTTCTATAGTGGTAAATTGTATAAAATAAATACCAGGGTTGATATTAATGTGCGAGAAACAATTATGCCTAACCGCAAAGACTCCATCTCTGTTTTATTTCAGCTTAAGAACGGCAGGGAAGGCGTTATCCATTTTCCCGGCAAAGACATTATGGTTTATGTAAAGCCCACCATTCTGCTGGATAAATTAAAATACGATAAATTTTGTGACATAAGGCTTGTTGGGTCAGAGGATAAAACCATTCATAAAATAGGGGATACGGTATATATCAATACAGAAAAATATCTTTTAAAAGAAGTGAGCATTACAGGAGATGAAATCGTTTTTATCAAGCTTCAGAATGAAAATGCTTCTGTTAGACAATTTGGTTCGGAAATAGGGCAAACCGCACAGGATTTTGATCTTCCGGATGGATCGAATAAAAACTTTAACCTTGAAAAAAATAGTCGATCCAGGTATATCCTGATTGACTTTTGGGGTACCTGGTGTGGGCCATGCCTGGAGAATCTTCCAAAACTCAGGGAGTTTTATAATACGATCAAAAGAAATGATTCGATTGAGTTGCTCGGTATTTGTGTAGATGATTTAACTGATAAAAAAGATCTTTTAAAAAAGATCGCAAAACTGAATATTCCGTGGAAGAATCTTCTTGTAGACAGAAATCTTTCGTTCAGTTCAGCCACTACAATTGTGAACCGGTATAAAATTTCAGCGTTTCCTACTTACATTTTAATAGGGCCTGACAGAACCATTATTTCCCGTGATGTTGGAGAAAAAGGGCTACAAACTGTTCTTGATAAAATTCCGGGCAGGTGGCGGCAATGATATACCGGGGGATCTTTTATGCGGCGGCAACGGATTATTTTCGGCAGTTAAAAAACTGCAGTTGTGTAATTCATTTATAAGAAATAATCGAGCATTCCGGCACACCACATCCGTAATGTCAATTCTACAATGCTGTGAATGGATAATTTTTTTAAAAATTGCAGCCCTTGTATTCTCAATAGTATTTACTGAAAGATTGAGGATAGATGCAGTTTCCTTTTGCGACCTTCCTATAGCCAGATGTTTCCCGATATTTTTTTCCTGGTCACTTAATACCGCCAATGAATAACTGAAATCACGTTTGTCGAGGCTTCTCAG
>Ga0206895_1049_pt1 | contig 33993 bp, 26 predicted proteins | sample Alteio_BWOrgHeat_51_FD_152967 | JGI IMG/M metagenome (GOLD analysis project Ga0206895, IMG submission 152967) | Enriched cells from forest soil in Barre Woods Harvard Forest LTER site, Petersham, Massachusetts, United States -... | ecosystem: Environmental > Terrestrial > Soil > Temperate forest >...
TGGATCGCCGAAAAGGCAAGTTGATATGAAACGACAAAAATTCTCGATTCACAGCCGCCTGAAGAGCTTCTCCTTTGCCTGGTCGGGTATCCGGGACTTTATACTCAACGAACACAACGCCCGTATCCACCTTGTGGCAACGGTTTGCGTCATCGTGGCAGGCGTTGTATTCCGGGTATCCATCATCGAAGCGGCGGTCCTTGCTATCGTGACGGGGAGCGTCTGGGTGTTGGAGATGCTTAACACCTGTATCGAACAAATTATGGACTTCATCCACCCGGAGGAACATCCGGGGATAAAAATCATCAAGGATCTGGCCGCCGGCGCCGTGCTGGTGGCGGCCTTGACGGCGGTTGTTGTCGGCTTGTTAATCTTTATACCCAAAATGTTATGACGAACTTACCTCTGCCATCGCCGCTACGGCGGCGATGGCTTTTTGTCCAGACCCCGGCTGAAAAAGTGCTGGCCTTGTCATCGTTGTTCAGTTGCCTGCTGGTAGCGGCCCGCATCTTCCATACCGGCAAATTGACCTTTGCGTTTATGCCATGGAACCTTTTCCTGGCGTGGCTGCCGTATCTGATCTCCTCCGGGCTAACGCGGACGGGCAGTCGATTCGTGCGGGTGACCGGTTTGGTGATCTGGTTATTATTTATTCCAAATTCCTTCTATATCCTCACCGACCTTTATCACCTGGCGGACGGACACCGGAATCCGCGTGTGCCGGAGTGGTATGATCTGGTCCTTATCCTGTCGTTCGCCATGAATGGCCTTCTGCTGGGCATTCGCTCTGCTCAGCAGGTGGAAAAATTGCTTGCGCCCGATGCCTCTTTCCTAGGCAGATGGGTTTTCCTCTACCCGATAATGTGGCTGAATTCGCTTGGCGTTTATATTGGACGGGTCCTCCGCTACAACAGCTGGGATATCGTCAGCAACCCTATTGACCTTGTTGGCGACATGGCTCGCATGATTGTCCACCCGCTTAGATTTCACGATGCGTGGAGTATGATTTTTTGTTACTCTATTCTCTTAACCATTATGTATAGCCTTTATGGAAAATATCATCAGCCAGTTCTGGAATCGTAACCGGATCGTTCTGAAGAGCTTTTGGGTCGGCTTCCTCACTCTTTTGCTCCTCATTCCTACCTTCCTTATTCACGGCCTTGTCAGCGAGCGGGAAGATCGCGAGCACGAAGCGGTAGCCGAGATCAGCTCGAGATGGGCCGGTCCGCAGACGATCAACGGCCCCATCATCGGCATCCCCTATATAGAAAATGTTTCCAATAACTCCGGTGGCGGAAGGCCTGAAAAACATTGGGCTTATTTTCTCCCCGGTAAGCTGGATATCCATTCGCGGATAATAGCCGAACACCGGTATCGCGGTATCTTTCAGGCGATCGTTTACAGCACTGAGTTGCAGGTCCGTTGCCATTACGATAGCCTTCATTTGCAAGAGCTGGATCTTCCTTCCGGCAGCGTGTTGTGGTCGGAAGCCGCTGTTTTTTTTGACCTTTCGGACCTCCGCGGTCTGAAGGAGGATGTGAACCTGCGACTGGATACGCATACCGGCGGCGCGGACCTTGAGCTGGTCCCGGCAAAATTCGCGACCGATCAATTCAGGAATGCGCTGAGCGCGCCTCTTCCCGCATGGCTCCCCGCGGCTGCGGGCGGCCCACTGGAATTCTCGGCAACTATCCAGCTAAAGGGAACCGGGAACCTGTCCTTTATCCCGGCGGGCCGGGAGACAAAGGTGGAGGCCTCCTCCCCCTGGCGGGATCCGAGCTTCACCGGAAGCAGCCTCCCCGACGTTCGCAGTATAAAGGACAGCGGTTTTGTGGCTGATTGGCGCACTCTTGCGTTGAACCGGAGTTTCCCGCAGCAGTGGAAAGGGAATACGATCGACTTCGCCCCTGCGGCCTTTGGTGTGAACCTGATCGTGCCCGTCGACACGTATCAGCAGACAACCCGCTGTGTGAAATATGCGATCCTGATCATCCTGATGACGTTTACCGCATTCCTCCTGATCGAATGGGTCTATGCGCGCCCTATTCATTCCCTGCAATATCTATTGGTCGGTTTTGCGCTTTGCCTGTTTTATACCTTGTTGCTCTCTTTTTCCGAATATTTCGGGTTCAATATTGCTTATGCCGTGGCTGGCGTTGCGACTATCAGCCTGATCACGTGGTATGTCGGATCCATGCTGCGCTCGGGTAAAATGTCGTCCTTTATCTGTCTTTTTCTGGCGGTGCAATACGGATTTGTCTTTACGCTGATCCAATTGCAGGATTATGCGTTGCTGATGGGCAGTGTGGGGCTGTTTATTACCCTGGCTATCGTAATGTATTTTTCGAGGAAGATAAAATGGAGCGCCGCATGATCGAAATTCTTGTATTCCTCCTGCTGATGATCGGCTTCATCTACCTTTTGGGAATTGGATGCCTGTATGCGGATTTTATCTCCTGGATCACGGCCGGCCGGCGACATTTTGACGACGTGCGTAAGACCTCTGACAAACTGGTCGGTATTGCCGGCATCTTTGTGCTTGCCTACGACTTTCCGAATTCATATGGATGTGGTTGGGATTGGCCGGTACTCGCGCCATCATGTGGAGTCCCCCTGTACCTGTTGACGATTGCTTGCATGATCGCCTATTTGTATTCGACCATCCGTAAAAGGCTCGGGCCTGCGCTGCCGGAAATAATCGTCAACTTTCTCCTGCTGATCGCCGTACCGGTGAACATTCTGGTTGGGATCCAGCAGAAGGATGTCTGGAGCTGGGTCTTTTGCACCATCCCCCTCCTGATGTTGACGATCATGACCCTTGCCGGCAATTACCGGCTTGCCCTGGAAGGCGTTCGCAACGCGTCATCCCCTTAAAAATCCACGCCCATCGATACATATAAAATCGGCTTTTCCTGAAAGAAGGTATTCATCGGCCAGCCTGCGTCAAACCGGAGGTAATAACCCAGGAGTGTAGAACGGACGCCGAAACCGTACCCCCCGGCGAACGGCCCGATGCCGCCGGCCTTCAGGAGTACGTTGAGATAATTATAGGAGGGGCTGGTGACTACCAGCTCGGGTCGTTTGAGGGCATTATATAATCCGTTCCAGGCCGTTCCAAGGTCGAAGAACTGCACAATGGTGAAATTGCGCAGGAAGGCATTATTGATCGGCTTATTGAAGAGTGTCGTGAAAACCGGTAACCGGAGTTCGCTATTGATGACTACGTCGTTATTTCCATTCGTGAGGTTCTGGTTAAACCCGCGCAAATTGAGCGCCAGTGCCTGGAAAGCATACGGCTGTGGAGCATTGGTGGGATTAGCTGGTTGGGGGCTCTGATTGGCCTTGGGGAAAAGCCAGCCGTCGGTGCCGCCAAGATAATAGACGATCTTTTTATTGCCCCAGGAGAAGTCACCTGCCGCACGCACGGCCCAGATAAAATTGCGATAGATCGGCAAATAATGGCGTGCGTCAAAACCGAAATTATACGTATACCTGCCTTCCGCCGTGCCCTCCGTCGTATTAAGCTGGCTCATCCAGTCGAAATAGAACTTATAGCGGAGGCCATTCCAGATATCTGTCGCCTTTAGCAGGGTATTATCATACACGTATTCGATGTGCAAAAGCCCATAGGTCTGCTTGTCCAGCGCTCCCGACAACAAGCCGGCCGAATCGATCGGGCCGAGTGGCGGGAAGACCCCGAGGTCGGGCCGCACCTGAACGAAGTCGCGACGAATTCCCGGCGACAGCCGCAAACTGGCCACTTTGTTGAACGGATATTTTATTATCGCCTCCCAAAGGTTCGTGTAGGCCTTGGCGTCATACTGATAAGGGCTTCCGAGCACGGGGTCCTCGTACAATCCGACCTGGGTCTCCCGGTAATAGACCAGCGAGAAATCGAGTAGCTTTTTCAGGTAATCGACCCGCAGGTAATACTCCCCGCTGCCATCGAAGAAGGAGCCGCTGCCGGGCTGGAACGAGGCCCCATTGCCCGTAGTGACCTGCGAAGGGCTTTCGCTTCCGAAGAAGGGGAGCCGGACGGCGCCGGTGAACCGGATGTCTTCGAAAAGGTCGAAGACGGAAGCTTTCAGCAGGCCGCTAAAGGCATCCTGGCCGCTCGAATTGATCGGCAGGGAACCCGTAAAGGGCTGGTACTTGGTGACAAGGACGTCATTGTTGAAACCGGCGGTGAAATTGTCGGCAGAGAATTTCAACTTGTAATCGAAAAGCTTCGCGGTCTTCAGGATCGGCTGCTCACCTACCGGCCCCTGGGTGCTAAGCGGCCGGACAGAAGCAAAAGGATTGTTGACCTGCCGGCGGACACTTGTTTTGCCGGTATCCTTGCCGAATTCACTGTCGAAGAAGTCGGAGGTAGGCTGGCGTCTTTGCGCCGTGTCCGGTTTGTGCGTCTGTGGTGCGCGCTGGAGCAGGCCGGCATTGTTGATCGTGGCTTCAGATACCGTCCGCTTCCGGTAGTCGGTCATCTTGTCATTCAGGTTTCGTTTCTGGAGTGCACTCTCGTCGACCTTGAGCTTGTAAAGGAATTTGAGATTGCCTTCCTGGCGCACTTCGCTGACCTGACCTTGCTCCCCGGCGCTCACCGTCTCCGTCAGTCCGCTTTGATAATTTGTGATCGGGAATACATAAGAGGAGTCGTTGGTGATCGCAAACATAAACGACGTATCGGGCGCCTGTTTTCCCGCCGCCTTTAGCGTGGAGTCCAGTTGAGCCTGGTCCGGATTATGGAGGAGTTCATCGCCGATCTTATATACCGTATCGATGCCGGCGTTGCGTGTGGTGAAATAACCGGCATAGCGATTGGAGATCCCGTTCTCGTCGCTCACGAAGGTGAAATGCCGCCCATTGTATTGGGTCGGGTAGCGTGCATCGCCGTATCGCATATGGGTAAGCTGGGTGACCTGCTTGCCTTCCTCGTCGCCGACCGCATTGACGAGGAAAATATTATATCGATAATTGGGCAGCACCGTGTCTCTGTTTGGCGCCATCCCGGCCGGGCGGTTGGAGGCGAAAATGATCCCGGTCTTGCCCGGGAAGGCCACGAATGACGCGTCGAGGTCATCATAAATGTCGTTTGTGATCTGATGAAAGGTAAAGTTCGTCAGGTCATACGTGTAAATATCCGACTGGCCATTGCGGACCGCACTGAAAAGCAACGTATTCTCGTTGAGCATGTATTTCATGCTCTGGATCTGCTGGAAGTCGGTCAGATCCATAGTGACCGTCTTGTAGCGTTTCACGAAATCGTAAATAAACAATTTGACGGCGCCGCGGCTCCAGTAAACGCAGGCGAGCCGGCTCCCCTTGGGGTCCCAGGCCAGCAGCGGATAATGCGGAGCAAGCTGGTCTTCGAGCGACCGCTCGCCCACCTTTAGCAGCACCCGGTCCACAACTGCTTCGTGTAACGTGACCGTATACTTTCCACGGTTGAATTCGACGACGGCATATACCTGGCTGCGGGGGGCGGGGTTGGGGACGAAATGGAAGAAATCTTTATGATCGTTCACTTCCTCCACTACCTGGACGGTCCCTTTTGGGAAATTGCGCCGCCCGCGGAGCTCGCCCTCATATTTTTCGCCCTCCTGGAGCATGAAATCCTTGAGCACTTCCTTGAACTTCTTCTTACAGATGCGCATGGACGCATTGTTGAGATTGCGGTAGACGCGCGCCAGATAAAGGAAATAGGTTACGTTCTCTTTCTTGTACTTTTCCGCCAGGTATTCCCAGAAGGCGTGGCCCGCGAGATTGGGCTGTTCGTATGCGAATTGATAGAAATTATTATAACGCCCGGAGAGCATCGCGTCCCGGAGTTTGTCATCCTCGATCGTGTTCCAGTTCTCGGCAACGTATTCGATATAACCGTCGGTAAGCCATTGTGGGAGGTCCAGCAGGGCCTGGTTGGCGGCAAATTCGCCGAGATCGTCCCCGAAAAGGATATTCTCCACGAGGATACGTGCTATTCCTTCCCGGACCTGGATGCGAAGGTTATTGTGGTCTCCGTTGAAGTAGAGCACCATCTTGTTGTTGACCAGTTTGGTGATCCCGCCGGTAGTTTGCCAGTCCAGGTTGAGCCCGATATTGGATTGCTCCATATCGTTGTACGAATTGTAAATGACCAGGTTGGCGCGGCGTTGCAAGCCATATTCGACGAACTTTTCCAAGCCAGGTAATTCCTTTTCCGCGAGTTGGGCGACGTACTTTCCCAGGTCCTGACCTCCTTCACTGAAATAGGTGTTGAAATTGGTGGTTTGGTAGTATTTCCACTTGAAGTTTTTGAATTGCAGGCGGTTCTTTCCGAATTCAACCGTATTTACCTGGGCAACGGTGCGGGTGGCAAAAAAGAAAAGTCCGGATAAGATCAAAAAAAAATAGTGTGACTTCAACCTAAACTGAGGAAATTGCATACCTGCTTTTCTTTAAAGAGTTTTTAAAGTTATGGAAATGCCGGGTAATCGGACCAAAAATCTTGAGCTATGCTGACCGTTAAATCTTTTGAATTCAACCCTGTACAAGAGAACACATACGTCCTTTCGAACCAAAAGGATGCTTGCGCCATTGTCGATCCGGGTTGTTATTTTGGCAACGAACGCCTTGCCTTAAAGGAACATATTGAACAGCAAGGATTAAGCCCAAAATTGCTTTTGAATACACATTGCCACCTCGATCATGTATTCGGGAATCAATTTGTTGCGACGAACTGGGACTTACCGCTTCATCTCCACGAAAAGGAGCAGCAGGTACTTGCGATTGCGCCGGCCATGGGTTTGCAATGGGGAATGCCGTTTGAAAACTATCGGGGGCCCCTCCATTTTCTGGTCCCGGGGCGGACGATCGATCTTGGGGAGGACAGTCTCGAGATCCTTTTTTTGCCGGGGCATTCTCCGGGAAGCGTTGGGTTTTATTACCCGGAGGGGGGATTCCTGATCGGTGGGGATGTGATTTTTCGGGGCAGCATCGGGCGGACTGATCTGCCGGGTGGAGATCATGCGGTGTTGCTGCGAAGCATTCGGGAGACCTTATGGCCGCTGCCGGATGAGACGGTGGTGTATCCGGGTCATGGCGAACCCACGACGATAGGATGGGAAAAACGGAATAATCCCTTTTTAAATTAGGTGGCGGGCGCCGTCCGCGGCTCAAGATATTTCCCGATATAGGGTAACCGCCGGAATTCCTTGCGTTCGACGCGTAGTACAAACAATGCATAGCCACCTAGCATGACGGTTGCCAATGTCAGCGAGAAGACCCGATTCGGCCAGAGGGTGGTCAATCCCAGGTGGATGAAATACAAAATGGCGACGAGGACCATATATGCCATCAGTTTTTTCCAGGCGTAAGGAACCGGATAGATTTTTTGTCCCCAGATATAGGAGATAACCATCATGCTGCCGTAGCACAGGAAAGTCGCCCATGCGGAAGCCATATAACCGTAAGATGGAATAAAAATATAATTCACCGCCAGCGTGATCACCGCCCCGATCAGCGTGATATAAGCGCCGGCATGCGTGAAGGTGGTGATCTTGTACCAGATCGAAAGATTGTAATAGATGCCGAGGAAGATATTGGCAAAGAGAAGGATCGGTACCACTTTTAACCCGGCCCACATGGTATGATCCGAGATAAACCATTTCCAGATGTCGATATACAGCGAAACGAACAGGAACATGCCGCTTACGAGGATCACAAAGAATTTCAGCACACGCGCGTAGGTCCGCTGTGCGGAATCCTCCACGCTTTGCCGGAAGAAGAAAGGCTCGGCCCCCATTCGGAATGCCTGTACAAAAAGTGTGATCAGCAGGGATAATTTATAGCAGCCGCTATAGATCCCGACCTGATAGGCAGCATAGTCATTGGTATGCGGGAGTCGCCAGTCGAGCATGATACGATCAAATGTCTCATTGATCATCCCTCCGAACCCGGCAATCGTAAGCGGAAGGGAATAGACCATGACCTCCCGCCAGAGCGTGCCGTTGAACGTCCAGCGGATCCGCCGCCACAGGGGTGACAACAGCAATAATTGAAACAGGTTCTGCAGCACGTTCGCGAGCAGCACATACCCGACGAACCCGAATCGTGGCTGATATATAAAGGCGATTATGCTGTTCGGGTGGGCCTTTAGCAATGGCGGACATACCGACAGGAAGAAGAAGGTCAGCGCGATATTGAGGAGGATTCCCGAGACCCGGATCATGGCGAATTTCCGCGGCCGCTGCTCATGCCGGAGCCGGGCAAACGGCAGGGCGGAAAGGGCATCGAAACCGATGATAAAGGCGCTGAGCGTGATATATTCCGGGTGGTTGGCGACATCGATCAGGTGGGCCGCGGGAACCCGGAAGTAAATTATGAGGAAGGTGATCAATGTCGTACTGGACAACATCGAGATCAGGAGAGTGGAATAGAGGTCTTTTTGATTCTCCTTCCGTTGGATGAAACGGAAGAACGCGTAATCAAGACCGAACAATGCGCCGATATTGACAAAAGAGATGGCGGCATATACGAGGCTCATCTCCCCGTACTCCGGTGTCCCCTTGAATTTTAGGGTCAGATAGGGCGTCAGGAGGTATTGGAGGAACCTGGCAAAGATAGAACTAGCGCCATACCAGACGGTTTCACCCGCCAATTTCTTGATACTACTCAAACAAAAGATTTAAAGGACGGCCTCCGGCTGTCCAGCGACAAATTTAACGCTATAATATGTCGGATTCTGATATAAGATGGTGTTTTAGGGCAAAAATAACCACGCCGGCCGTATTCTTCACCTCCATTTTTTCCAGTATCCGCGTCCGGTATCCCTCGACGGTCCTTTTGCTCAGGTAGAGCAGGTCGCCAATCTCCTGGGCTGTATGCTGACGACAGATCAGCCGGACGATCTCCTTCTCCCGGTCGGTGAACAGCGGTTCCTGCAACTTCCTGTGGGCGTCGAACTTGCTTTTGACGATAAGGGAGGCGAGTTGGGCCGTGGTATGCTTGCAATAGAAGATGCTCCCTTCATAGACGGTCAGGATCGCTTCAAGGATCTCTTTTTTGTCGGCATTTTTCAGGAGATATCCCTTTGCCCCGGCTTCGAGCATTTCGACGATCAGGGCCTCCTCGTCAAACATGGACAGGGCGATGATCTTAAGGTCGGGATAGCGTTGAAGCAAGATCCTGGCGGCTGCGATCCCGCTAAGACGGGGCATTTTAATGTCGGTAAGCACGACATCAGGCTTGGTTTCCGCCACGAGTTGAAGCAGTTCCTCGCCGTTGGCTGCCTGTCCGGTGAGGACAACGGTATTCTGTTTGGATAGCATAAGCGCCAAACCGTCCCTAAAGATTTCATGGTCGTCAGCAATGACCAGGCGGATCGTCCTATTCATTCCAAAAATTAAGTCAACTTACCGGAATTTTAATAAAATAATTCGTTCCCTGCCCCGGCGCGGACTCCATCGTAAGGATACCATTCAGGATTTCGCAGCGGCTTTCCAGGCTGCGGAGACCTAGTCCCTGGGAGGCTGTCATCGCCTTCTCCTTGTCGAAACCCAACCCATCATCCTTGGTCAGGCAAAGGAGGTGGCCGTTCTCTTCACTGAAGCCGATCTGCAGGTTGCTGGCCTTCGCATGTTTGATGGTGTTATGCACGATCTCCTGGATCATCCGGAAGATATGGATCTCCTTTTCTTTTGGTACCTGGATCTCCTTTACGATATAAAGTTGAATATTAACCGACTGTTTGGACCTAACCTGCTGAATGAATTCCCGGACCGCCTCGATCAGGCCTTTTCGTTCAAGCGTATTGGGAAGGAGGTCGTGCGAAATCCGGCGCATACTCCCGATGATCTCGTCGAGGTAGCCTGCCGTTTTGTCAAGGATCTCGCGGTCCGCCGGGATGTCTATATCTACGCTACTGATATTGAGTTTAACCGCGGATAACAATGGTCCGAGGCTATCGTGCAGGTCCCCTGCAATGCGCTTGCGCTCGTTTTCCCGGATGGTGATCTCGGCAAAGATCTTTTCCCGCTGAAGCCGCATATACCGGCGATGGTAGCGGATAATGGAAACAAAGAAATAGATAACTATTATGGTAATAATCAGCGATACGAGCAGGGTAATATAAAGGATCTTGTTTTCCATTATGCTTTGCTAACCCGAATGTGACTTTCCCCTTACCAGAGTTTGAACTTTTTGGGAACCGGTATCCGCAGGAAAGCAAGAGCAAAAATAATGTTTGTCAGGGCATTAATGTAACCGAAGCCGTGGATAATAGTTATGGTGATCTGGGTTTCGCCGGTTCGGCTGGACTGGAATGCCCACTCGTAGATTATATCGTAAATAAAATATATAATAAATCCAATGCAGAACAGGAAATCCGGATGGCCGAGTAGCTTCCTGTTATCATGGGTGATCATGAAATTGATCTTATTTACGCTAAAAAGGACAATATTCAGACCGGCGAAGATGCGGAAATAGGGCGAGAAATTGATCATCCCGCCGAAGAGGAGGTTTTCGGCGACCCAGACGACGCAGGGGGCGAGGAGTATGGCATAGCCGATTTGCTTGTGGGTCCGGAAGACCCCCCAGGTCCGGAATTGCCAGAAGATAAGGATCCATTCGAGCAGGGCATAGGAATTGGCGATAGTCGCGTTGCTGGTCTTCCGGTTCATGATAAGGTAATCACTGATCGCTTCGGCCACCAGTCCGGCCAACGCCATGAAAAAAAGGGGCTGATAGGCTTTGCCAAGGCGGCGGAAACGAATCAGCCCCGCTATACAGGGTAAGACCGCGACGAAAAGACCAATATACCGATAGTATATATGCATAATTTAGTTGAGGCCGCTGCTGTCATTACCGCAGTCAGGCGGGCAACGCGACCCGTTCTGGCCAGCCTGGCCGTCACTGACCTTGAGGGCTTCTGTGCGAATGCCTGGCTTTGGTACAATGTTGATGTCAGCAATGTGATTGATGATATCGTTGCCAAGCGAGTCATACGGAACCAGGATCTGGTGGATCTTTCCGGAGGCGTCACGGCCGTAATAAATGCGGATGCCGAAGGCCCGTCCCACTGAATCTTTTTGCCGGAGGAGTTCCCGGAACAGATCGGCCGGAAAGGATTCAGCATGTCCAAAATTTAGGGAATCCGAGAAATGGGGGTCCTTCTTTTCCATGTCGGCGATCGTTGCACGGAAGTTGGCCGTCAGTTGCACCGCTTCTCCGATGGGGATGAGGTGATTTTTGACGGTATCGGCGTTTATCGGTGGTTCCGGCTGCCCACCGCCTGCGTTCGGATTACAGGAAATCAAATAGCAAACGGATATCCCGATTGCCACCAGCAGAAATAACTGCGAAGGCCCTTTCGGCCTGGAAATGTTGCTCATAAGAATTGCTTAAGGATTAAAAGATAGATGATTGGTTAGCAAATTACCAATTCCCCCAATACCAAGGGGTAAGTATATTTTCCTGAATAAATAGGTATAAATACTTGCTTCCTTCACGTAGGAGTTCGCTAGGAAGAATGGTCAGATAGGGAGAAATTTGCCTACCCCAAGACCCTGCCGGGCGGTGCCCGGGATCAGATACCACCAACCATTAAACACGGTAGGCCCCCCGCAAGGTGGGGCCTATTGTCATTCGTCCCCCCGCCGGACCCTTTTCCGCCCTTCCTTTATTCCGGCCTGCTTCCGTTTGCCTTCTATCCGCCGTTCTTTCGAGGCGGTGGTGGGCCGGGTCGCGACCCGCTTTTTTTCCTTTAGCAACCCCCGCCTGATCAGCTCCTGCATCTTCCGCACCACCTCCGACTTATTGCCCAGTTGTGTCCGATGGACCTGCGACCGGACCCTGAGCATTCCATTCGCATCGATCCTGGCCGACAGCTTCTTTTCCAGCCGGTCTTTTTCCGCTTCCGTCAACAGGCTGGAATTCCGGATGGAGAAATAGCCTTCCACCATCGTCTCTACCTTATTGACATTCTGACCGCCCTTGCCGCCGCTGCGGGAAGTCCGGAAAATAATTTCTTTTATAATATCCATCGGTATGGTATTTTCGGAGCTGGTCCGGGAATTGCACGGGTATCCGGGCCGGTATCGAATGTACGCATTAACCGAATGAAGTATATCAAAAAGGATCAGGTGCTTCGCGCACTCCCTCATTTCATCGCCGTCCTTGTCTTCGCAGGGGTAGCCTACCTATACTGCAGACCGGCCTTTGAAGACAAGGTTCTATCCCAGGAGGACGTATTGCAGTGGCAGGGGATGGCCCGAAATTCCTTCCAGTATAAGGAGACCCATGGCCATTTCCCTCTCTGGACCAATAGCATGTTTAGCGGAATGCCGGCTTTTCAGATCGCGATGGATGCACAATCGGTGGGGATCCCGGGTATCTTCTATGGTTTGCTGACCTTCTACCTGGCCAAGCCGGCGAGCTTTTTCTTCATGGCCTGCATTTGCTTCTACTTTCTTGCGATCGTCCTGCGGGTCAATCCTTATATCGGAATAATCGGCGCGCTTGCTTATGCCTATGCGACCTACAACCCCGTGATCGTTTCCGTCGGCCATGATACAAAGATGCAGTCGATCGCGCTGCTGCCGGGAGTGATCGGATCGCTGATCCTGATCTGCGAGCGGCGATATTGGCTGGGAATGACGCTGCTGGCGATGTTGACCGCGCTGCTGGTATCCTTCAATCACGTCCAGATCGTCTACTACACGATGATCATCGCCACCGGTCTGCTGCTGGGATATGTCATCCGCTGGATTCGCCGTGGGGACTGGCGCCGTGCCGTCCGCGTTGTAGCGCTGACGATGGGTGCGGCGGTCGTGGGTGTACTTTGCAATGCCGTGACCCTTTTCACCACCTATGACTCTTCGAAAGAGACGATCCGGGCGGGCAGCGAACTTGCAGTTGTCGGACCGACAAATCCGGGCGGATCGGGGCAGAACGGCTTGAGCGACTCGGCGGCCTTCGAATTCAGCATGTTCAAATCAGAGCCGCTGGTCATGCTGATCCCGGACATCTATGGGGGAAGCACCGAGCTGCAGCTGTCGCCGCAACAATCAAAAGCGATGCGGGTGCTGAAATCGATGCCGCCTGACCTCGCTGCCAGAGTCGGGCCGGATGGGCCTCGTTTCTATTGGGGGGGCGTGGGGCAATTCTTTGCCGGGCCGCCTTATGTGGGTGCGATCATCGTTCTATTGGCATTGATGGGTTTATTCATGCTCGACAACCGGCACAAATGGTGGATATTGGGCGTATGCGCGCTAACGATCGTGATGAGCTGGGGCGCCTACTTCTATTCCTTCAATGTCGCCCTGTTGAAATGGCTGCCCATGTACAACAAATTCAGGGCGCCGAGTATGATCCTTGTTGTCCCCACCTTCCTGTTTTGTATGCTGGCCACGATGACGCTGAACAAGATCTTCGCCACGGGGGACCGAAGCGAGCTATGGCATGGATACCGGAAAGGGCTTTTGGTCGCGGGCGGGCTCTTCGTATTCCTGATCTTTTTGTATTTCCGCTTCCATTATTCCAGTCCGTGGGAATCGGACCTGCTGAAGGATGCGGTCCGCCGCGGAAGTTCGGCCGTCGGTTATATGACGGACTTTGTCCGCGCTCTCCATGAGGACCGAAGGTCGCTGTTTGGCGAAAGTCTTCTGCGGTCCATGGGTCTCGTGGCGGCGGCGGCGTTGATCCTGGGTCTGTATATCCGCAACAAGATCCGCCCTGCCTTGCTGCTGGGGGTGATGGGCCTCCTGATCTTTGCCGATGTCATGACCATCGACCTCCAATATCTCAATGATGAGAACTACATGGAACGGGAGGACTACCAACAGAATTTTGAAGCTACAAAAGCCGATCGGGAGATCCTGGAAGACAAGGGATACTTTCGTGTTCTGGATCTGCGGGATAGCCTCTCCAACTCTCTTACATACGGAGCCATGACAGCCTATTTTCACCGGTCGATCGGCGGCTACCATGCGGCGAAATTAAAGATCTATGAAGATCTGATCAATCGCCAGCTATTCAATTTCCCCAATTGTGGCCCCGTCATCAACATGCTCAATACGAAATATATTATCAAACCGGCGAGGACCGGTGGGGATTCGGTGCTGGAAAACAAGAGCACGCTCGGCCCTGTGTGGTTTGTGCATGGGATCCGGTTCGAGCCGACCGCAAACGATGTGATGAATGCGCTTAGCCATTTCGATCCGAAGGATACGGCGATCGTTTTTTCCGCCGACAGCAGCCGGGTGAAGTGGGGGTATTCGGGCGACTCGTTAGGGACGATTTCATTGGTCAAGAACGACAACGACGAGGTCAACTACCTGTCCCAGGCGCCGGGCGAGCGCTTCGCGGTGTTTAGTGAGGTCTACTATGACCGGGGCTGGCGGGCCTGGATCGACGACCATGAGGCGCCGATCATCCGGACGAACTATGTCCTCCGCGGGCTGTCTATTCCGCCGGGCCGCCACGTGATCCGCTTCTTCTTCCGGCCTCTTTCTTACTACCTGGGCCGCCAGATCCAGTGGATGGCCAATATCGTCTTCCTGCTGTTGATCGCGGGTGCGATAATTGTTGCGGTACAGGAGTATCGCCGGGTGCCGCGGCGCGCCCGCGACGGCGCGTTACTCCAGGCGGCGTGACTTCGGAGGCAGTCACGTCCCCGGACCATTTTACATTTTACTGTAAACTGTAAATTTGTCAAAAAATGCGGGTTGTCATTCAACGGGTAAGCTATGCGAGCGTGACGATCGAAGGCCGGGTAAAAGCGGCGATTGAGGGTGGGCTACTGGTCCTGGTGGGGATCGAAGACGCCGACAGCGCTGAAGACGCGGCATGGCTGAGCGGAAAGATCGTCAACCTTCGCATTTTTAACGACCCTGCCGGAGTGATGAATTTGTCTGTTAAGGAGACTTCCGGCGATATCCTGCTTGTCAGCCAGTTCACGCTGCAGGCTGGGACAAAGAAGGGGAATCGTCCTTCCTATATTCGCGCCAGCAAGCCGGAAACGGCAATTCCCCTTTATGAGCAAATGATCGGTTTACTTGAAGCGGAATTGGGCAAAGCGATTTATACCGGCGAGTTTGGTGCAGATATGAAGGTAGAATTGCTAAATGACGGACCCGTGACCATCTGGATCGATAGTAAGAACAGGGAATAACCGAGCGTAGCGAAGATTACAATTTGATCTCGAATTTGTACCCCATGCCGTAAAGCGAACGGATATAATCGCTGCACCCGGCCTGGTGAAGCTTTCGCTTGAGGTTCTTCATGTGGGAGTAAATGAAATCGAGGTTGTCATAGCTCATGGCCTGCTCTCCGGAGAGATGTTCGGCGATGGCATTTTTGGAAATGACCCGATTTTTGTTTGACGCCAGGTAGAGGAGCAGATCGTACTCTTTGCGGGTGAGGTCGACGGGTTCGCGTCCGACCGTAACGGTTTTGCCGATGAGGTCGATAACCAGTTCGTTGAGCACCAGCGTCCGGTTCCCTTCGAAGCGCCTTCTTCTGATCACCGCTGCGATACGCGCGTTGAGTTCGGGCAGGTGGAAGGGTTTGCTTAGATAATCATCGGCGCCCATATTGAGCCCGTCGATCTTGTCGTCAATGGAATTCTTTGCCGAAATGATGATTACGCCGTCTGTCTTGTTGTTGGCCTTTAATTCTTTGAGTACGCTTAAACCGTTACCGTCGGAAAGGGAAATATCGAGAAGGATACAATCATAATCGAAGAGGTCGATCTTTTCGAGGGCGGACCGGCAGTCGGCAGCCAGCTCGCAGAGATAGTTCTCTCCTTTCAGATAGGTAGCCATACTCTGCGCGAGGTCAAGCTCATCTTCGATGATCAGGATTTTCATCGGCGTAAAACTATGGCGTTATTCTGTAGGAATTCTGTAAAATACATAGTAGGAAAAAAATATATAGTATGAAGATCTATCAGGTGGATGCATTCGCGAATCAGCTATTCCAGGGCAATCCGGCGGCGGTGGTTCCATTGGACAGATGGCTGGCTGACTCCTTGATGCAACAGATTGCCATGGAAAATAATTTGGCCGAAACTGCATTCTTTGTACCGGGTGAGGGGTCGGATTTTCATATCCGGTGGTTTACTCCCTTGACGGAAGTCGACCTCTGCGGGCATGCCACTCTGGCTTCGGCCTTTGTCCTTTATGCGTTTGAAGGATATTCCGGTGACGTGATCAGGTTTCACTCGCGGAGCGGGCTGCTGTCGGTGAGCCGGGCGGGTGAATCGCTGAGCCTTGATTTTCCTGCTGATCAACTGGTGGAAGTTGAAATATCCCCGGAATTGGCGGCCGGGCTTGACCCCAAACCTGTAAAGGCATTCAGGGGGAAGACGGACTATATGCTGGTTTATGAAAGCGAAAAGGATATCCGCGATCTGCGCGTCGATCTTCTTCAATTGTCCCGGATCAGGGCGCGGGGCATCATTGTCACTGCGCCCGGAGAAAAAGTGGATATGGTATCGCGGTTCTTTGCTCCGCAATCGGGTATCGATGAAGACCCGGTGACCGGATCGGCCCATACCACACTGACGCCCTATTGGGCAGGCCGGCTTGGTAAAACGAGGCTGACGGCGATTCAGCTCTCCGCGCGCAAAGGCTGGCTGGAGTGTGAGCTGCGGGGGGACCGCGTGGTGATCACGGGGCAGGCAAGGGCATTCCTGAAGGGGGATATTCTTATTGATGAGGCGGCCAATACAGCCTCGCTAACGATCCGCCAGTCGCAGCAGCTCATTGACGAATGGATCCGGGGCACCGGTGTTCGTTATTTCAGCGAACTGACCAATATGGCTATCCTCACGGAAGAAGTCGGTGAAGTGGCGCGGCTGATGAGCAGACTCTATGGCGAGCAGTCATTCAAGGAATCGGATAAGAACCGCGACCTCGCCGACGAGCTGGCGGATGTTTTGTGGGTGTTGATCTGTATTGCCAACCAGACGGACGTCGATCTCACCGCAGCGCTCGCGCGGAATTTCGAAAAGAAGAACATTCGCGATGGGCTTCGGCATATTGGTAACCCGAAATTGAGCTGATATTCCGATCAAACTTTATCTTTGCCGGCATGGCAAACGACAGCAACCGGTTTCAGGCAATCATTTCGCATTGCAAAGAGTACGGATTTATTTTCCCTTCCAGCGAGATATATGACGGCCTCAGCGCGGTCTATGATTATGGTCAATATGGAAGTGAGCTCAAAAAGAATATCAAGGACCATTGGTGGAGGAGCATGACCCAGTTGCAGGAGAACATCGTCGGGATCGACGCCGCCATCTTCATGCATCCCACTACGTGGAAGGCCAGCGGTCACGTAGACGGATTTAGCGATCCGATGATCGATAATAAAGACAGTAAGAAACGGTACAGGGTGGACCACGTGATCGAGGGCCGGATAGAAGAACTGGAAAAGTCCAATAAGATGGGTGATGCCGCAGCGTTGCAGGAGAAGATGGATCAACTGCTGGCTGCGGGTGACCTGGCGGGGTTGAAGCAGCTCATCCTGGACGAAGACATTCGTTGCGGCGTAAGTGGTACGGCCAATTGGACAGATGTCCGGGAATTCAACCTGATGTTCTCCACGCAGTTGGGCAGCGTATCCGAAGAAGCAAGCGAGATCTATCTTCGCCCGGAGACCGCCCAGGGTATATTTGTGAATTTCCTGAACGTGCAGAAGACAGGCCGGATGAAAATCCCGTTCGGGATCGCCCAGATCGGCAAGGCATTCCGGAATGAGATCGTTGCCCGCCAATTCATCTTCCGGATGCGCGAATTCGAGCAGATGGAGATGCAATTCTTTATCCGCCCTGGTACGGAAGATGAATGGTATGAACATTGGAAAGGCGCCCGGATGCAGTGGCATCTGGGACTTGGCATTCCAAAGGGAAAATATCGCTTCCATGACCATGCGAAGCTTGCGTTCTATGCAAAGGCCGCTTGCGACATCGAATACGAATTCCCGTTTGGCTTCAAAGAAGTGGAGGGCATCCATTCACGGACCAATCACGATTTGAGCCGTCATCAGGAATACAGCAAAAAGAAAATGCAGTACTTCGATCCGGAGATCAACCAAAGTTATGTCCCTTATGTCATCGAGACCTCTATCGGTCTGGATCGTACGGTCCTCATGGTGCTTAGTGAAGCGTACACCGAAGAAGATCTGAGCACCGCCGAGAAAGAAGACAGCCGTGTGGTCCTGAAATTTCCGGCGCGCCTTGCGCCGATCAAACTTGCCGTGCTGCCGCTGACAAAAAAGGATGGTCTTCCCGAGATCGCCCGCGGGATCATGGATAGCTGCAAACAGAAATTCCGCTGCTTCTATGAAGAGAAAGATACCATCGGCAGACGATACCGGCGTATGGACGCCATCGGTACCCCGTTCTGCGTGACCGTGGATCATCAAAGCAAGGAGGATCAGACAGTTACGATCCGGTATCGGGATAGTATGGCCCAGGAGAGAATCCCGATCCGGGAAATTCCTGCCCTTGTAAGCCAGCAGATCGGCGACTAAAGAATTCGGGAAAAATAAAAATAGCTACTTATTGTTTGTTCCGGGTTTTGTATCATTTTTATGTTATATTTGAAAGCGAATCAGGATTTTGTGCGCCTCCAATTATCCCCTGAAAGCAGCGAGTTGCTACTCCCTTTTTGCTTGAGTGCCCGTCAGACTTAGATGAATCGTTAACAAGAACCTTAAATTGTTTAACTAAGATGTCATTCACACTTGATGTTATCATTAATCCGGTTATCCTTTTCGGGGCTGCGATTGTTGGGGGAATATTTGGGTTTGTGCTGTTCAGGGTCAAATTGAAGAAAGGCAGGAATAAGATCCAGCAATTAGAGCTCGAGCTGATGCAATCGAACGAAGAAACTCTCGAAGCCCAACGGGCGCTCGTCATATTGGAAAGTAAATTCAAGGATCAACAGACCAGCCCGGTCATTCCGATGAAGATCACCGGGAAAGATAATTCCAAGGAAAAAGCTTCTAAATAAGCGGACCGGATCAACGTTTTTACCCGTAAAGTTCCTGATGTATTGCCTTCCGCTCATACCCGAGCGCGGTGATGCGTTGTTTTGCCTCATCGATCATATTCTTCCATCCGCATAGAAAAAAATAAGCCTGCTGCTTCTGGCAGCACAACTCCTCATAAACCGGATGGACGTATCCCGTCCGGATCAATGGGCCGCCGGGTGTCAATGTCTCGCGCGAAAAAGTAGGGATATAATGAAAGCGCGGGATCTTTTCGGTGAGCTCGGTCAATTCCTGCCGGTATAACGCATCTTCCAGCTTACGACAGCCGAAAATGAGATAAATATCCTGGTGCGGCACATTGTGGTCGAGCATATAATGGGTCATACTCCGGAATGGCGCTACGCCGGTACCGGTGCAAATGAAGAACATGTCCCTATCGATAAGATCGGGCAGTGTAAAGACGCCCTGCGGCCCACGAAGGGTAAGCTGGCTCCCGACTTTGACCTCATTGAAGATATAGGTTGTCCCCGCACCCCCTTCGAGAAAAACGATGACGAGTTCGATGACGTTTGTTCCATCCGGCCAGGAGGCGATGGAATAGCTGCGGATACGTTTTGCGGGCTTCTCGTGGATAGGAAGGTCCAGTGTAACGAATTGCCCTGGCTCAAAGTCAAAGGATGTCAATTCCGGGATCTGAATCCAGAACCGGCGGGTCATCGCCGCCTCCTGCTCGATACGGATGACCGTACCTGTTCTCCATGGCTGTGGCATAATGACGATGGGCGCGGCTTAGCCGCGCCCATCTAAAGCATTCTTAGTGTTTCACAATTATTTTATCCTGGTAGGTACTACCCCCATGTATGATCTTGAGTACATAAATTCCAGATGCCAGGTTGGCAACGTCGATCTGTCCCGAGAAGAATCCCGTAAAGCTGCCCATCTCCTGATCAAAGACCCGTTGCCCGATCATATCATATAGCTGAATGGCCGTGTTGTCCGTCGTGGTGACATTAAACTCCAGCGTAAAGCTGCTACTGCTCGGATTGGGTCCAACGGTGAGCCCGATCGGATTGTTGGTATTACTGTAGGTGAGGGAATTCGAGATCAGTTTGCAACCCGTCACCGGATCGGTCACCACGGTATAGTATTTTCCAGTCAGGTGAGCGGTATCCGTTACACCGGTAGCTCCGCTGATCAACGTGTCATTATAATACCACTGGTTGCCGCTATCAGCGCTGCTGGTAAAGACATTGCCCACCAACGAGATCGTCGGGGCCGCTTTGGTGGTCGGGGTTACGGCAGTGCGTGGCCCGGGGCATTCATCCAATGCAAGGCCGATGTCGTACAGCGGGAAATAGTATTTCTGATCGTACAATGTGTCCGTCGAATTATTGGGGTCGCCGTACTTGTTCGAATTGCCGGTGATCGAGAAGACTCCCGGAATACTGATCGGGTAAGGGTTTGCAGCAATATTGGAGTTGAGGAACAGGTTACACCCATAACATTCCGTTATGAGGATATAGCTGCCCGGCGTCGGGACCGGCAGGTTAAGATAATAGACAGAACCGGTATCTGACATCTGTCCGGCGTTCACAGTGACCCGCCCGCTTTGCGGCGATGAGTTGGAAGCTGCCACATTGAAGCTTACGCTGTCGATCGGATAATAGGAATATCCATTTTTATCAAAGCTGGCGAGCGATGCCAGTGTTAAGACCACCTGACCTGGCCAGTCCGTATACAGCCTTGCACTTTGGATGGTCAGGGGTACGCTGGTTGTGAATTCCACGAATTGTCCGGCAAATGGATAATAGAATCCCGGACTGCTGGATGCGGGCGCCAGGGTCAGCGCATTTGGCACACCCCCTTTGGCGACCAGATCGTTGACGGCCACATAATAGGTACTGGCAATATCGGTGGTCGTCGTGTTGGAGCCGGCTGCGATCGGTGTTCCAGCGGTCGGGCTGTCATACCAGAGTACGACGTCATCGCCGCTGGCATTCGCCTTTAACTGGACGCTGGTCGCGTTGTTGCCGCAAATCGTAGCTGTCCCCGTCACGCTCGCGCCGGCGGGGTTTGCGGTCACGGTAGTAACATTGCTGTCGTTGGCCGTATTGACATCGCCGCTGAGCGAAGTGTTGCTGGTGAAGGTATAGCTGGCGCCAGGTGTCAGGTTGAGGCTGGCCCCGCTGTAGGTGAAGACGACGTCGCTGTCGGCGGGGATGCTTAGCCGGCAGGTTGTGCTATAGGAGGCGATGACCGTCCCGCCTTGTTTGACCACCGTGGTGACCGGCACCGAACTCTGTGTCGACGTTCCAAAATTATGGATGCGGATGGCGACGAGCGTCGAGTCGTTCGGGCACGTGGTAAGGCTGGGATATTCCAGGTCGACGATCCCTACGTCCGTAGCCGGATTGGTAAAGGTGACCCGATAATCCTGGGTTTCTCCGGCGCCATATGTTCCGCATGGCGTAACCGTGGCAGGATTGCCGGTTTCCTCCGCGATGACCCGCATCCGGGCGAAGCTGCCTACCACCGCGGTAGTCGGCACGACGATATTGCCGTTGAAGGTGCCACCTGCGGACGCCGCGCTTTGATACGCCAGCTCATTGCTTTCGAATGTCCCGTCGTCATTGTAGTCGATATACACGGAAATGACCCTTGTATTGTTGGTGGCGTTACAGCTGCTGCTGCCGATCGAGATTGGAACGGTCGCTCCAACGGGCAGATTAGCGGGTGTCAGCCCGGTATAGTCGGTATAGGTGCGGCAGGTGCTGGCCGGTGGCGTGTTGTTAAGATTGCCAAGTGTGATATTGTCGATGCTGGCGCCATTGGCGGTGGAAGCAGATGTACAGGTTGCCGTTCCGCCTCCGCCGCTGACCACGAGGGAATAGGTTTGGGTACCGTGACTTATCGTTCCTTTATGGGAGACTGTAATGGTATAAACCCTGCCCGGGACCAGACTGTCGGTGAGGTCTACTTTTTCGACGTTGTCCCGGATGTTATCGCCTTTGGTCGCAGCGGCGCCGGGATTTGCCGGATTCAACGTCCAGGGCATATAGACGGCGTTCGTCGTATTGTCCGTGATCCGCAGGTCCAGGTCATTGATGAGCTTGATCCCATTGTCCTTAAAGTTGTGCTCATTGTTGGGGATGGCGGGAGGGATGCCCGGCGGATCGGTCCAGCAGATCGTGGCGCTGACCGGCATCTTTCCGCTGGCGGTGATCGTCCAGGTCTCGCTGTCCTTTGTCCCATTGGTCAGGCTGCTTTCATGGATCTGTTGTACGTGGTCGCTATTGTCGGATGTTATGACCGTCGCAGCCTTTGCCATATCGATCAGCCCCCAGCCGTAGATATAATCCGGGCCGGGATAGAGACCTGCTTCATCCGCGGTATGGATCATCAATGCCTTCAGCGTGGAGGAGTGCATAAAATTGGTGTGCAGTTTGGAATAGTATTCCTGCAACAACAGCGCGGAGCCGCAAGTCGCCGGCGTCGCCATAGAAGTTCCGCTATAGATATCGTAGGCATTATCGGAAGTCGAAATGCTGGAAAGCACATTCACACCGTCCGCTACCAGATCTGGCTTGATCCGACCGTCACCGGTGGGACCGATACTGGAAAATCCGGCGAGCACAACGTCGGAGGGTTTGTTATAACCGCCGGGGATTGGCTGCACCGCGCCGAGGACCATGATATTCTTGGCATTGCCATAGGTCGCCATCGTCATATAGCCCGCATTGCTGCTGATACTGGAGCTGGCGCCAAAAGCCGGTCGTGGACCGGCATTAAAAAGGTTGCCCTGGGCGTTGTACCGGTAATAATTCGTGCCTGCGGGCGGTCCAGTGTCACCCCGATTATTGCCGCCGGCCTTGCAGATAAGATAATAGGAATTGGCATATGCGATCGAGTCCCAAATCTTTGTCTCGTCGTCATAGAGGCCAAAATTTATGTCTACCGTATCACCAGGATTTCCGAACCAATCCCATTGATTGGGGTTATTGCCATCGGGGTTCCAGCCCGCGACAGTGGCGTAGGAATGGTTGGAAACCAATAAACCTTGTTGGGCCGCCGCGGCCATTTCGGCGACATCGTTTTCGAAGTCATAGCATTGCAGCAGCTGTTCGCCATAGGACATGCCTTTTGCAACCGGATTGACGCCGGCAGCGATCATGGTCCCCGACACGTGTGTGGAGTGGTCGCTGAGGGTGGGGGAGTTGTCAACCTGGATTACCCGGCCAGTCAGTTCGACATGCGTTGGGCGCACCAGGCCTTCATCCCAGATAGCTATTTTACCTTTGATATTATCGGAAGAACCATTGAGGGTGAGGCCCAGTTTTCCGCCGGGGTATAATTGGCTGGTTCGGATGGTCGCTGCGGAAATGATATTATCGACGGTATTGATATAGACGGGTTTGCCAAAACGGTCGATCCCATGGAGATAAAGGTTATGGCCTTTTTTGCTGGGGATCACGAGCGGCCATCCCCGAAGGAGCGCTGTTTGCGTCAATTGCTGTTGCTGGGCCTGATTTCGCGTCTGCACATCCTGGATGGATGCTTTCAGGGTGGAGATATTGGTGGGGGGCACCTGAGCACGGGCGACGGGTCCGGCGAGTACGAAAAAGGATAGGGCTGCGGGTAGGAGGAGTAAGGACGGGACCTTGCTTCTTTTCATAAGCGTTTTTTAAATACTTTTTCTAAAATTACAGTTTTTATGGACTTTTCAGCTTTTATTATGGCCTTTACCATGGCGGTTTTCGCCCCCGAAATGCGCGCACAACAGACAGGTATCGAAGGCAAAGTCTATCTGTTGTATGGCAACCGGATGCCCTCACCCCCCCGGCGTGCCGGCGATACTATCCGGCACTCATCGGAAGGCCATGGAGTAAAGAGTACGGTCTGCGTTTTTTGCATTGACAAACGACAGCGATGTCGTCCGCAAGGGAACTTCCCCCTGGTGCGAAGCCGTCCATACGCAGCTGATCCGGCAGATCGAAACCGATGACAAGGGAAACTTTGTTATTCCACTCCCTCCCGGGACTTACTCTGTTTTCACGAAAAAAGATAACCTGTTCTATGCTTCCCGAAGGGATCAATGGAACGATATCGCACCCGTAAAAGTGCTACCAGGGAAGATGACCCGGGTAGATTGCAGCGTAGAGTCCAATCAGAAGGTGGTTTATTAAGATTTACGTGAATTTGAGGCCATCGGTTGCCCCACAAATCGTATCTTTGCGGCCGGAATGAACAGTGAGGCGCTTCTTGGATCATTTGTACACTCACCCCGCCTTTTTCAGTTGGCGGACAGGCTTCTGCTGTCTAGTCCGCAGCGAATCGCCTGCCGAAACCTCCAGGGCAGCTCGCCGGGTTTTCTGCTTGCCGCCATCTTCCAACAGGAGACCACGCGTCAGCTTAACCACCTGGTTGTCTGTGAAGATGCGGAGGCCGCGGCCTATCTGCACAATACGGTGGAGAGCCTCACTGGTGCGCTGGACCTCTTCTACTTCCCGTCCTCCTTCAAGAACAAGAAAAACTACCGCCTCCTAAACAGCAGTCATGTCATGCTCCGCACGGAAGCGCTGACGAGGCTGACGGCTGGCAGGGGAACCGGGAAAAAGCTCATCATCACCTATCCAGAAGCGCTATTCGAAAAAGTGGTGCTGCCCTCCACCCTGTCGGGAAATATCATCTCGCTAAAGGCAGGCGATAGCATTGACCTGAACGGTCTGTTGGGAACGTTGGTGGACAAAGGGTTCGAACGCACTGATTTCGTCTACGAGCCGGGTCAGTTTGCGCTTCGCGGCGGCATCCTGGATATATATTCATTTGGGAACGAGAAGCCGTATCGGGTGGAGTTATTTGGCAACGACGTCGATTCCATCCGCATTTTCGATCCCGAGACGCAGATGAGCGAACGCCGGCTGCTGCAGGTCAATATCATCCCCAATGTCGACAATCGGCCGGACAGCGGAGAGAAGATCTCTTTACTGGAGTTCCTTCCCGAGAATACGGTGATCTGGACGCAGGACTGGAAGTTTACGCGGGAGCGGCTTGTGATCCAGGAGGAAGAGCTGGAGCTATATCTCCGGCTGGCGGAAGGGAATGCCGCGGCTGCGCCCGCCGCGGGTTCGAAACCAAAGGGAGGCCGGCACTCCGCGGGCGAAGAAGACGAGGACAAGATGGAAAAGGCGGTGATCACCCGGGATGAATTTGTGACGGCGGCCGACATCACCGCTGAACTGGCTCGATTCCATCTTGTGCAATTCGGTCCCGGTGCCACTCCGGACCCCGGTTCGTTTATTATCGAATTCCATACCCGGCCCCAACCGGCCTTCAACCGGCAATTCGATCTCCTGATAAAAGACCTGAAATCCTGGGAGAACAAGAAATACACGCTCTGCCTCTTTGCGGAGAACCCCCGCCAACTGGAACGTTTGCGCACGATCTTCGAGGACCTGCATGCGGAAATAACGTTTAACCCGATCCCGCAATCCATCCACGAAGGATTTATCGAAGAGGACCTGAAGATCGTCTGCTATACGGATCATCAGATCTTCCAGCGGTACCACAAATACAAGGTCAAGCAGGCCTACAACAAAAATAAAGCGATCACCCTCCGGACCCTGCGTGAACTGCAACCGGGGGACTATGTCACGCACATCGACCATGGCGTCGGCGTCTACAGCGGGTTGCAGAAGATCGAAGTGAACGGCCGCCTCCAGGAAGCGGTTCGCATCATCTATAAGGATAGCGATATCCTTTATGTCAACATCAACTCGCTGCATAAGATCTCGAAGTATACGGGAAAGGAAGGCTCGGTTCCAAAGGTCAACAAGCTGGGCAGCGACGCCTGGCAGCGGCTGAAGGAAAAGACAAAGACGCGCGTGAAGGAGATCGCTTTCGATCTGATCAGGCTCTATGCCCAGCGGAAGGCCGAAAAGGGATTCGCCTATTCTCCGGATAACTACATGCAGACGGAGCTGGAAGCCTCGTTTATATATGAGGATACCCCGGATCAAAGCAAGGCAACCGCGGATGTGAAAAAGGACATGGAATCGCCGTCCCCTATGGATCGTCTGGTCTGCGGAGACGTCGGATTCGGGAAGACGGAGGTGGCGATCAGGGCAGCCTTCAAGGCTTGCTGCGACAACAAGCAGGTGGCGGTCCTGGTCCCGACAACCATCCTGGCCTTCCAGCACTATAAGACCTTTGGCGACCGGCTGAAGGATTTCCCGGTCCAGGTCGACTTTATAAACCGTTTCAAGTCGTCGAAGGAAAAGAAGGACACCCTGAAGCAACTGGAAGAGGGGAAGATCAATATCATTATCGGCACCCATGCGCTACTGGGAAAGGACGTGAAGTTCAAAGACCTCGGTCTGCTGGTTATCGATGAAGAGCAAAAATTCGGGGTCGCGCATAAGGAGAAGATAAAGACGCTCCGGACGCATGTGGATTGTCTGACCCTGACGGCGACGCCCATTCCGCGCACCTTGCACTTCAGTCTCATGGGGGCGCGGGACCTGAGCATTATCAATACCCCGCCACCGAACCGCCAACCGATCCAGACGGAGCTGCATGGTTATAATGAAGACTTTATCCGTGATGCCATCTACTATGAGACGGAACGCGGCGGTCAGGTCTTCTTTATCTACAACCGGGTGCTGGGATTGGCGGAAATGTCGGCGATCATCCAGGGGCTTTGCCCCGACCTGAGCATCGGCTATGCGCATGGCCAGATGGAAGGAAACGTGCTGGAAGACCGCATACTCGATTTTATCGACCGTAAATATGACGTCCTGGTCTGTACCAATATCGTCGAGAGCGGAGTGGATATTCCGAACGTAAATACCATTATTGTCAATAATGCCCACCAATTCGGGCTAAGCGACCTGCATCAGCTGCGTGGCCGCGTAGGCCGTAGTAACCGGAAAGCCTTTTGCTATCTCCTCGCTCCATCGCTGGCTACGCTGCCGGACGACTCGCGCAAACGCTTACAAACCCTCGAACAGCACAGCGATCTGGGCAGCGGCTTTCAGATCGCCATGCGGGACCTCGATATCCGTGGCGCGGGCAACCTGCTGGGCGGTGAGCAAAGTGGATTTATGGTGGAGATCGGATTCGAAATGTACCAGAAAGTACTGGATGAAGCGATCAAGGAACTGAAGCGGACAGAGTTCCGGGAATTGTTTAAGGAAGAGATCGCCAAACAGGAAGACTATGTCCAGGACTGCACCATCGATACCGATTTGGAGATCCTGATCCCTGACGACTATGTGGAAAGCATTACCGAACGTCTTTCGCTATACACCCGTCTCGACAATTGTGAGAACGAACCGGAGCTGGAAGCGCTGCATACGGAAATGATCGACCGTTTCGGGCCGATCCCGCCGCAGGTCGACGATCTCTTTGATACCGTGAGGATCCGGAAGCTCGCGGTGACTCTGGGTTTTGAGAAGCTGATCCTGAAACAGGAAGACCTTCGGTGCTATTTTGTGGACAAACCCGACTCTCCTTATTTTGAATCGGAAACGTTCAAACTCATCCTTGAATACCTGCAAAAGCATACCAATAAAGCCAAGTTGAAACAGGCCGGCAAGCACTTCCTGCTGGTGGTAGACGATATCCGGTCGATGACCGAACTGCTGGCTTTTCTGAAGCGGATGGCAAATTTCGCCCTGGCGGATGGGGTTCCGGCGTGAAAAATTGATGGGGTTCCAGCTTGAAAATCCTTATCTTCATTCAACCCAAACTACACACCTATGCCGGAAGAGTATCCCTTATTCACGCCTACCAGCGACGACAAAGTGATGGCCATGTTGTCACACCTGCTGACGCTCGTTTGCGGATTCGTCGCCCCGCTGATCATTTGGCTGATCAAAAAGGATGACCCTAGTGCTTCGTTCGTCACGGAAAACGCAAAGGAATCGCTCAATTTTCAGATCACGGTGTTCATCCTGTCGATCATCTGCGTTATCCTGATCTTTGTCCTCATCGGTATCTTGCTGATCTGGGCATTGGGAATTGCCGACCTGGTGCTGGTCATCATCGCGGCGGTGCGGGTGAACGAAGGCAAGCTCTATCGGTATCCGTTCAATTTCCGGCTGATCAAATAGGGATTACAAGTCCTTCTCCATTACAAAATGCGGAATAGTGACCTCCGTAAACTCATTTCCCGTGATATGGTATCCCAGTTTCGAATAGAAACCGACGGCGGTCGACCGGGCGTGCATACAAAGCCGCTCATATCCGAGATCGCGCGCCACGTTCTCGGCGAAGATCATCAGCGCGCGGCCGACGCCCTTGCCCTGCATGTTGTTGGGAACCGCCATTTGCCGAAGGCGGATCGTGGATGCATCTACCCGCGACATGAGGCAGCAGCCGAGTATCCGTTCGTCTTCGAAGGCGCCCATCAGGATATCTTCCTTTTCCTGCTCCAATTCCTCCTTGTCAAAAACGAGCCCGAGCGGTTTTCGGAGGATCTCATTCCGCAACTGCACCATCTGCTGGTATTCCTTTGTTCCATGATCGATCATCCTGAGCGCCATATGGTCATCGAGGCCCCTTTTGCCGGGAGGCCGAAGTTAAAACAAATGACCCTCAAATCTTGCGGGGATAAGGAAAAATCGTTGAAAATCCGTAAATAAGGCCCTTGAAAACTTTAAAAATTAAAAATGCCTTGTTTGTTTGGTTTAGCCCAATTTTAATACATTTGCAGCCGTATAACTAATAAAAATCAAATAAGCTATGTCGGACATCGCTACAAGAGTAAAGAAAATCATAGTGGACAAGCTCGGGGTGGAAGAAGCCGAAGTCACAAATGAAGCCTCTTTTACCAATGATCTCGGTGCAGATTCGCTGGACACCGTTGAACTGATCATGGAGTTTGAAAAGGAATTCAATATCTCCATTCCGGACGAACAGGCCGAGACCATTACCACTGTGGGTCAAGCCATTCATTACCTGGAAGAACACGCAAAGTAAAGAGCACGCAACGTAAGCCGAGACTGCAACCCGCAAATTTTCGTTCGCTGTAATAAATTCGTTGGATCCGCCTTTTCAAGCATTGGGGCTTAGAAGGCGGATTTATTCCTTAAAACACTTGAGCCGCCGGATGCGGCGGCTCGTCCATCCTTGGAAAAGTCCTTTATGCATTTGAAAAGAGTCGTCATAACGGGGATCGGCGCCCTTACACCAATTGGCAATAGTACGGCTGACTATTGGGCGGCTTTGCTGAAGGGCGTATCCGGCGCGGGTCCGATCACCTTATTTGATGCCTCGAAGTTCAAGACGCGGTTTGCCTGCGAATTGAAAGGCTTCGACCCCCTGCAATACCTGGACCGGAAGGAATCCCGAAAAGTGGACCGGTATACACAGATCGCCCTTGCGGCGAGCGATGAGGCGGTGAGGGATGCCTCCATCGACAAAGAGAACGTAAACCCGGACAGGGTAGGGGTCGTGTTTGCCAGCGGTATCGGCGGCCTGACCACCTTTCAGGATGAGGTGATAAATTTTGCAAAAGGGGATGGCACTCCCCGCTTCAACCCCTTCTTCATCCCTAAAATGATCCTCGACATTGCAGCCGGGCATATTTCGATGCGGCATGGATACCGGGGCCCGAATTTTGCCGTGACCAGCGCCTGCGCATCGTCGACCAATGCCATCATGGAGGCGTTTAACCTGATCCGGCTTGGAATGGCCGACGTGATCGTAACCGGCGGGTCGGAAGCCGTGGTCAGCCAATCGGGGATCGGCGGCTTCAATGCCATGAAGGCCCTGAGCGAGCGGAACGACGACGCGGCCAGCGCCAGCCGCCCTTACGACAAGGATCGCGATGGATTTGTCATGGGCGAAGCGGCGGGAGTACTGATCCTGGAGGACCTGGAACATGCGCGGGCCCGCGGGGCGAAGATCTACTGCGAAATAGCAGGCTGTGGCGCGACGGCGGATGCCTATCACCTGACTGCCCCGCATCCGGAAGGTTTGGGGGCCAAGAATGTCATGATGGCGGCGCTTTGCGACGCCCGGATGCGCCCGCAGGATATCGACTATATCAACACCCATGGAACGTCAACCCCTCTGGGGGATACCGCAGAAGTCAAGGCCATCATGGACGTTTTTGGCGACCATGCGCTCTCCGCGAACATCAGCTCGACAAAATCCATGACGGGCCATTGTCTGGGGGCCGCGGGAGTCATCGAAGCGATCGCGGGAGTGATGAGTGTCGTCCACGACGAGGTCCCGCCTACGATCAATCACTTCACCGACGATCCCGAATTGGACACGCGTCTGAATTTTACGTTCTGGAAGCCACAACAAAGAAAAGTTCGGGCCGCCCTGAGCAATACGTTTGGCTTTGGCGGGCACAATGCCTGCGTCATTGTTAAGAAATACGAAGCGTGATTATTCAAAAAAAAATTGTAGCTTGTCGGAGTGGGAATCCTTGATCGAATTATAAAGGGCGATGCCACGGTCGCCTCTTTCAAAAGCCAACTTAGGAATGTGCTCGGTTTTGCTCCGGGTAAGGCAGTTCTGTACAAGATAGCGCTAACCCACCGCTCGGTTAAGGATGGCGCCGACGAGAACAACGAACGTCTCGAATACCTGGGGGACGCGATCCTGAGCGCCATCATCGCCGATTTTCTCTTCAAAAAATACCCCTACAAGGAAGAAGGCTTTCTGACGGAAATGCGCAGCAAGATGGTCAACCGCAACATGCTGAACGAGATCGCCATCAAGATGGGGCTGAAGAAGATCAGCAATTTCAATAAGTTTGACAGCAGCCTGAAAATGAGCCAGATATTTGGCAATACGCTGGAGGCGATCGTCGGTGCCATTTACCTCGACAAAGGGTTTGATAAAACCCGGCAATGGGTTGTGGAGCGGGTGATCCAGCCTTATCTATTTCTGGACGACCTCGAAAACCTCGAGATCAATCATAAGAATAAGCTCTACGGCTGGGCCAACAAAAACGGCAAGAATCTCGAATTCGAGACGCTTGACGAACGGGTCGAAGGCGGGCGGCGTCTCTTCACGGTAGGGGCGGTTGTCGACGGGGAGCTCTTGTCCCAGGGAAAGGCATACAACAAGAAAGACGCCAGCCAGATCGCGGCCCAGTTGGCGTTGGATAAGCTGGGAATCAGCAAGATAGACTCCAGCGAGGAGGCGGTCTAGCCGCCGGGAGTGAAGAATTGTCATCCGGGGTCGGCATCCCGGGATAAATATTTCCCTCTACCACTTGCAAAATCGTCGTATTCTTTTTATGTTTGTCCTACCAAATTCCGGCTACTGGGCCGGGCTACTATTTCCCTCCTACCGAAAGACAAGTCTCCTCTGACCAAGAGTACGAGATTCCCAATCATCCTCTAGTTTAATTAAAACCGAATTCCATCACCGGCTTCGACGTTCCTTTTGTCGATAGGGCTGGGTGATCGCGCACACAACTGTCCAATACGCATTGAAATCCCCTTAGGTCCGTTCCTCGTTAAAGAAAAGAAGCCACATCTATTTATTAATTAATGCGTTAGCGATCATGAAACAGCTTTACTCCGGGGCACTTGTTGTGTTAACCCTCACCTTTCTCTCTCTCTCTGCTTCCGCCCAGTATGCTGGCGGCATCTATTATGCGGTTCAGCCGGGAAACTGGCACACCACCGCCGGCCCGGGCATCTGGCAATCGGCCGAACCTCCTGCAAACTGCGTTAACTGCCAGATTATTATCAATGTAAATGGGGTGGTCAATCTGAACACCAACGTCACCCTTTCCAGCGTTTCCGAATTAGTCCTCGGCGGTGCGGGGAATTCGACGGTGCTGTCGATCGGGAACTCGAATGCTTCCGGTTTCGCCAACTCCTACAGCATCATCATGGCAAACGACGGAACCGACACAAAGCTCGTAATGTCGAACAGCAGCACGACCATCAACGCTGCCGGCGCCGGCACCTACGACGGTATCCTGACCAGCTTCACCTCCGGCGGCTCTACCACTTACTTCAAACAGGTTGGCCTTGCGCCAAACGGTTTTGTCGGCAATACGATCGCCAGCAGCGGCAACGCTTCCTATGGTGATGTGTTGGCTGGCCTGGAGAACCTGAATGCACAGGGCACCCTGCCGATCATCCTCGCTAACTTCAGTGCCGTCGCCGCCAACGGCGCTGTTGACCTTTCCTGGACGACCGACCTCGAGGCCAATTCCGACCACTTCACCGTCCAGTCCAGCACGAACGCGGGCTCAAGCTGGAATACGATCGGGACGGTCCCGGCCGCCGGCAACTCGACCGCTGCGTTGAACTACTCGTTCACCGATAGCCGGCCTGCAACGGGCACGAGTGAATATCGCCTGGTCCTTGTAGACCGCGATGGGAATACCGCCTATTCTGCGGTGAAGGCAGTCCGGATCGGCACGATAGGCGCCGTGAATGTATATCCCAACCCTGCTTCGGATTATATCAACGTTACGTTGACGGGTGAGGCAGCTGTTAGCGCCAATATCCGGCTTGTCAATCTGGCTGGTCAGGTACTGATGGAAAAGAGCGTCAGCAATGCAGGCGGGACTACGGTCGCCCTGGCGATCAGCGCTTACCCGGCAGGTAACTATATGGTTGTGATCACGGGATCCGATGGTAGCAAACAGGTAAATAAAATACTTATCACTAAGTAGTTCTACTCAAATAAAATAAAATTGGAGACCGCCCTCGAAAGGGGGCGGTTTTACTTTTGCATGAAACCCCAACCTGCCGCGTAATTTCCCCATCTCCGGCCCCATTTTTGATGAATAAGGTGTCTGCCCTCAACACCTCTGCCGCACGACAAATAGCCCTATTCCCGCATCCAGGAAATGAAACTGCCTTATAAGTAAAATAAATAATGGGTCAAATGAGTTTTAGGAGTACTGCAATCCAATATCCTTATTAAAATGAGAACCTTTATTCCTCTCAACCGGAGCTTGCTAAGGCTCCTCCTGCTCCCGGCCCTGCTGGCAGGCCACGTCGTCACCGCGCAAAGCGCGGGCAATCCGGCGATCCATACGTATGATACGGCTTTGTCGAGTGATGGATTTGGCATCTATCACCTCCAGGTCCCTCAATTCAATCCTGACTCAGGCACGCTGGTCGCGGTGCATATTTCCGCGCTGACCAACACGATGTATGGCTTCACCCTTCGCAATGCGGATTCCCTTTCGTCGACTTATTCCCTGACGGTGGGTCTTCAGGATGAATTCAGCGGTGTCGCATTACCATCGACGTATTCGAATGTCACCAGCCAGTCGATTGGCAATTTTCCCCTGGCTGCCGGCCAGGAAGTGACGCAAACGCCGGTGAGCCTGCTGCCGAACCACGTTTCGACCGATACGGTTTCGGTGGTCACCAGCTTCCTTGGAACCGGTCAGGTCAATCTTAGCTATCAGGCTTTCACCTTTACCAACCTGAATGCCGTCAATCATGCCTCTTATTATTATAGCGCAGGGATAACCAATACCATGACCTTTTCGGTCCAATACGTCTTTAACCGAAATGCGGGCATCCTGCCAACGGATCTGAAGACCTGGACGGCGATCCCGCTTGGGGCGCGTCGCGTGCAGCTCGACTGGACCGCAGCTGATGAGACGGCCGGTCGCAGTTATGTGATCCAACGGAGCAGTGATAACAATACTTTCGAGGATATAGCCACCGTGGCTTCGTCGGCGGATCGCAACAGCGCCGAATACCACTATCCTGACGAGCTTCCGTTAAGCAGTAACAATGCCTCCAGCGATAATTGGTATTACCGGCTCCAAATCCAGGACGTCACCGGTCTGGTGAGCTGGTCTCCGATCCGGATGGTCAAAATGGTCTCGCAGGCAAGTGGCGTGCAGATCTATCCCAACCCCGCGACCGACTTCATCAACCTGGTACCGGACAAGGAGGAGACAACAGACTGGCAGGTGGATATCGTCTCTTCAACGGGGGCGCTTGTCCAACGCGAGGTCTTTATGCAGTCAAGGCTTATGACCGTGAATTTCCGGAACCGGCTTGCGGCGGGCACCTACTT
>Ga0206895_1014_pt2 | contig 33943 bp, 40 predicted proteins | sample Alteio_BWOrgHeat_51_FD_152967 | JGI IMG/M metagenome (GOLD analysis project Ga0206895, IMG submission 152967) | Enriched cells from forest soil in Barre Woods Harvard Forest LTER site, Petersham, Massachusetts, United States -... | ecosystem: Environmental > Terrestrial > Soil > Temperate forest >...
ATGGGAGTTCTTGGTTGGGTAGAGTTTTGGGAGAAGCCTTGCATAGAAAATGGAGGAGCAAACTTTATCGTGACCAGTTCCGTTAATGCAATTTTTGCGCCTCCTACCGGCAGCGCATACGCAGCCTCCAAAGCAGCGATCGCCAAAGCTTTTGAAGGCTTATCTCTGACCTACTTTGGAACTCCATTAAAATTTTCCGTTGTATATCCAGGACCTGTGGATACTCCCGGGCTTAAAGTTAACAGGAGGCTTCCTTTTACTTGGAGGCCAGAGAAAATGGGCTCATACATGGTAGATTGTGCTCTACAAGGGAAGGCTAGATGTTCGCCTTATGGGAGTTCTTGGTTGGGTAGAGTTTTGGGAGAAGCCTTGCATAGAAAATGGAGGAGCAAACTTTATCGTGACCAGTTCCGTTAATGCAATTTTTGCGCCTCCTACCGGCAGCGCATACGCAGCCTCCAAAGCAGCGATCGCCAAAGCTTTTGAAGGCTTATCTCTGACCTACTTTGGAACTCCATTAAAATTTTCCGTTGTATATCCAGGACCTGTGGATACTCCCGGGCTTAAAGTTAACAGGAGGCTTCCTTTTACTTGGAGGCCAGAGAAAATGGGCTCATACATGGTAGATTGTGCTCTACAAGGGAAGGCTAGATGTTCGCCTTCAGTCTATAGACTCGTCGCTCATTTACTCCGAGTCATGCCTGTCAGATGTACAATGAAACTACTAGGGAAACTCTAAGGATCAAATGAAAATAATAGCTTTGAAAATTCTGATTTTAGGAGGAACCAGTTTTTTAGGTCCACACCTTGTCGAAGAGCTGCATGAACATGGCCATGAAGTAACTCTATTTAATCGAGGAACTCACAATACTCCCTTTTCCTCAGCAGTGGAACAACTCCATGGCGATAGAGATGGCAACCTTCAGTCTCTCCTAGATCGCAGGTGGGATGCAATTATTGATACTTCTGGCCACCTACCTCGAGTTGTTGAAAACTCATCGAAGATCCTCGCTGCAGCAACAAGCCATTACACATTTATTTCTACGATTGGAGTTTATGAGAATTTCCACAAAATCGGCATTGATGAGACTTATTCCCTTGCAAAATTAGAAGATGAAAAAAATGAAGAAATTACAGAAAAAACTTATGGCGCATTGAAGGCTCTCTGCGAAGACGTTATACGTCGTTATTTTCCCAGCAAATCATTGATTATACGGCCGGGTTTAATTGTAGGCCCACTTGATCCAACTGATAGATTTACCTATTGGCCTGTACGGATTGCTGAAGGTGGTGATGTTTTAGTCCCTGGAAAGCCAACTCAAAATTTACAACTTATTGATGCCCGTGACCTTGCAAAATGGATTGTCGTTATGGTGGAGCAGAAAGCAACCGGCACTTACAATGCTACTGGGCCAGCGACAAGCCTCACCTTTGATCAACTACTGAGAGAATGTCAGAAATTCAGCAAGAAAAATAGTACCATTCACTGGGTTGATGAGGATTTCCTCATTCAACATGATGTTAAAGACTGGGTAGAACTTCCTTTATGGCTTTCTTCTGTAAGAAACATGCCTGGGTTCTTAAATATTAATGCGCAGAAGGCTGTCCAAGCTGGTCTTACCTTTCGACCTATTGCCTCAACAATATCGTCACTCCTTGAGTGGAATTCCTCAAGAGGAAATATAGCAAAACAAGCAGGGCTAGATCGGGAGAAAGAAAAAAAACTGTTACAACTATGGAAATCCAAAAAAACAAATACATCAAATGACAAATTCTAATTATTCAAAAAGTCTTGGCTTTTTTATTTGGACATTCGTGCGTAGACAGCGCTGGATATTTGCTGTCATATTGCTCCTTTCTTTCAACTGGGCAGCGGAGATGCTGTTTTGGCCTTTTTTACTGAGAAAGATCGTCGATGTCTTGGCGCATTATGATGTGGATCGCATGTCTGCCTGGCCCTTTTTAAAAATACTTCTGATGTGGGGCGCAGGTTTTATGATTTTCATAGAGGGAGGATTTCGCTTAAGAGATTTTCTGCAAGCGAGGGCTTTCTCTAAAATGGAAGCAGATATCCGCATGACAATGTTCGATCATATTCAGAGCCATTCTCCGAAATATTTCAATGAGCATTTTTCGGGAAGCTTGGCCAATAAAATTGGAGATATGGTCTCGACGGTAAGCGTTATTTTGCGAAGCATTCTGATGCTTTTTATCCCAGCTTGTTTCGTATGCGTTTTAACGATTATTATTTTCTCTCAGATGAATGGTTTCCTTGCGCTAATCATTAGCATTTGGATGGCGATCCATTTTATACTCGCTGGGATTTTCACGATTAAGTGTACAAAATATTCCGCTCTCCACGGAGAATCTAGAAGCACCCTTGTTGGGAAAATCGTCGATAGCCTCACCAATAATTTTGTAGTGAACCTTTTTTTTCGTTTTCGATTTGAAAAAGATCATATCGCCTACTACCAAAAAGATGAGAAAACAGCAAACCGTCTAGCCCAAACCTATACTGCGAAAATGTTTACCTCGTTATCCGTCGTTTATCTAGTAGAAATGTTCATCTTGTTTGGATTCGCGATTTTTTATTGGCTTCATGGAAATATTTCTACAGGTGAAGTTGTTCAGCTTTTTTATACGATATTTAATTTAACCATGGTTATTTGGATTATTGCTGATAAGGCCCCTGAATTATTTCAGTCTTTCGGTATTGCAAAACAAGCCCTTTCTGTCATGAAAGACCCCCAAGATATCCTCGATCTCCCTCATGCCGTGGATCTTTCTATTAAGCGAGGCGAAATTGTCTTCGAAAACGTCTCTTTTTGCTATGGAGAGAGGAAAATTTTTCAGAATAAAAATTTGCGGATTGCTGCTGGAGAAAAAGTGGGACTAGTTGGTTATTCCGGTGCAGGAAAGTCGACCTTTGTTAATCTAATTCTCCGATTTTTCTCTGTAGGTCAAGGAAGGATTTTGATCGATGGGCAAGATATTGCTCACGTCACCTTAAAATCTCTTCGTGAACAGATAGCCCTTATTCCGCAAGACCCGATCCTTTTCCATCGCTCTCTTGAGGATAATATCCGCTATGGACAAGTGGAGGCTTCTCAGTCACAAGTGATCGAAGCGGCGAGGCTTGCCCATTGCGATGAATTCATCAAGAAATGTCCTGGAGGGTACAATGCCATGGTCGGGGAGCGAGGGACAAAGCTTTCCGGTGGAGAAAAGCAACGAATCGCCATTGCCAGAGCCATGCTTCTAAAGGCTCCGATCCTCATTCTTGATGAAGCCACGTCAGCTCTTGATTCCGTCACAGAACAATATATTCAAGACAGTTTGGAAAAACTCATGGCAAATCGGACAACGATTGTCGTGGCGCATCGCCTATCCACCCTTTCTAAAATGGATCGGATTTTGGTTTTCGATCAAGGGAAAATCATAGAACAGGGATCGCAACAAGAGCTATTGAACAAGAAAGGGCATTTTGCGCACATGTGGCAAATGCAGGCAGGTGGCTTTTTGCCGGATCGTTCGGAGCCTACAGATCTTATCACGTGAATGGAGAAATCGATGTATGAGAAAATCGGGTTCCGAGACATGCAAACCATACGAGAATATGCCTCTCAGCAATCATAAAAAACTTTTTTTTCTCATAGGAGCTTCTGGATCTGGCAAAACCACGGCGACAAAAGAGCTGGAGAAACAAGGCCTCGTGAATTTTAAGATCCTCTATTTTGACAGTATTGGAGTACCTTCAATAGAAGAAATGGAAGAAAACTATGGTGGCCCAGAAGAATGGCAAAAGGCAAAAACAATCGAATGGGTTCGAATCATTAAGAAAGATTTTTTGCCTAACGCTCATGTTCTGTTTGATGGCCAGACCAGGCCATCATTTATTGAGCAAGCTTGTCAGAAAAATGGAATCACGGATTTCGAGGTTATCTTGTTCGATTGCACTGATGAAGAGAGGAAAAGGCGGCTTGTAGATCGTGATCAAGCTTATCTAGCAGATGAAAATATGATGAATTGGGCGAAATATCTACGAAAGGAATGCCAGGATCGTGACTATTGCGTCATTGACAATACGCATATGAAAATCGAACAAACTGTAACTCAGCTGCTTGCATATTTACACGAGTTGGCTCTCTAGTGATCCCCAAGGCCTTCACGAGATCAAGACTCATCGCTTCTGGAAAGGAAAATTGGGCCTTTTTCATAACATTGGTCTGTAAATCAATCACATAGTTTTTGGCATTTCGGAAATCAGATTTTGTCAAAGGCTCAATTATATGAGGAATCACTTTAAAGCAATTTGCAAACCTGCCTTCCCTCTGATGGCTTAGTCAAAGCAACGCCAGTTCGTTTTTAGCTTCCTGCAATACATCGTCTAAATTTAACTTTTTGTACAATATCTCTTCAAAAGTCATATGCTTGTTTAAAATGAGATGACGCACAGCAAACCAGTACTTGAAATATTCAAACTGAGGAACACATTCAATCGAAACTTCATTATTTAACATCTTTAAGCCATCATCTAATGATATTGAAGAGCCTCCAGCGACATATTCGGCATAGCCCTCTTCTTTCCATAAACCAAATTCTAATGAACTATCTTTGGAAAAATATTCGCTCTTGCTTTTGAGTAACCATTTGTTTTCTACAAGCACATGCGTAAGTTCATGCGCTAGAACATTCGATAATGTGCGCGTATGCCCAAGATGGGTATATGAAGTATTGGTTACACAATCAGATTTATAGATAAAAACATTCTTGATCAGAGAAATGGTTTGCCCAAATCCTCCATCAGGAAATTGACCGGGGAAAAGATTGTATTTATTTACATCACTGCGGAGAAAAATCTTGAACTTTAGGTGGGGATCGTAACACTCTGATTGCGTGATCAATCGATCAACTTCATCTAAAATTGGATAAATTTGATCTGGAATTTTTGTATCGCAATACAACCGAAAGTTTTTGTATTCAATTTTATCATTAAAATAATAAGCCTGCGGATATAAGATGATCGCAATGAATGTAAAAATTAAGGCAATAAGGATTAAAGAGATTCTCTTCAGGTAAAATATCATTTTTTGTCCTGAACAGAAATCTGCTTTGCTAAAAATTCCCCATAGGACCGCAAGCTTGCCTGAGCTTTTTCGGACAGCTGCTGGTTTTTTAATTCTTTGATAAGAGCGGCAACCTTTTCAACGTATTGAGGATTTTGAAATTGCTGCTCTTTAGGAAGAGCAGTTGTATAAAGATGCAGACATAGCATCTTCAAGCGAAGTGCTGCGCCTGGTTGTTTTTCAGCTTCTTCAATCAGAGCCAGCTCATGGAAAAGGTCTGCACCAAGAATGCATTTCTCTGTTTCCAGGCGATCAGAAAAGTCCTTGAAATGATCAAGAATCTGATCAGGGTCATAGAGGAGTAGCAAATCTATATCCATTCTCAGAAGATAGCGTCCAGTAGTCCGGACAAGTTCTCGAGCTTCTTTGTAATCTTCTGCTTTTCTGCGGTGCATGATAGCCAAGATCGCTTGAACAAACTGCTCTACAATTCTCATGATATAGTCTTTTTGCATGGGTCAATCTGTTATTCTTGCGGTTTTGGTTTAGCTTCCCAAACCATTGTTCCGTCTGGAAGGCTTGCTTGAACTAATTTGATTTTCCCTTCATCATCAAGGGTAAACTGAACTTTTGCACCAGCAAATCCTTTGACTCCAAAAACTCCAAATTGTTCAGGATAGATCATTGCGACCTCACCACAGGACAATGCACATGATAGTTGTTTGCCAAATAGGGTAATTTGAAGGTCTTGGTCCGGTTGACCATTCGATAGTAATGAAGCAACGGTAGCATTATAAGAACCTACAAATTTATTCAAATAATCTGGATCGTTGGCCAGAGAATTGTCTATTAGGGTCCTTTTATATCCGGGATCTAATACTAGAAATCCAAACTCATCTGGCCAATCCTCAGTGGAGTTAGACAAAATAACGAGACCTTTTTGAGTTTTTGGATTGAATCCTACAAAACTTCTAAACCCACCAGTGCCGCCGTTGTGCCAAATGATGTTAGCCTGATCCGAACGCGATGTCAGCCATGCTAACCCCATGTCGAGCTGTGGCATCACCTCGTGCTGTTTTTGATGGCATTGTTGCATGAGAATTGCAATTGGAGATTGAGAAAAGCCCATATTTGCGGCCAAGAATTGTGCCATATCTCTGATGTTCGAGCGAAGAGCCCCAGCTCCCGCTAATGCTGGAATGTCCCAATATCCAACTTCCTGTCTTAAATGATGCCCAATGGCAAAGTTTTGACTCATTTCAGCAGTTAAAGAAATAGAGGTGTCTTGCATCTTTAGTTTTTCTGAAATTAAGCCCTGGATGAGTTCCTCGTAGCTTTTCTCTGATCGCACGCTCAAAATATGGCCTAACAAACCCATTCCGACATTGGAATATTCAAAGGATTCTCCAGGTACTTTTGTTAAGGTACAATGACTTAAATAATCATAAAGCCGTTCAACCGTATAATCTTCGTAGGGATTGGTTGGATTTTTAGGATCGAAGTTATCTGGCATGCGTGGAATGCCTGATGTGTGGGCAGCTAAATGACGCAGAGTGATTTTCTTGCCTTCTAACTCTGGGACTTTAATGCCAGGCAAATACATTTCAATTGGATCGTCCAACTGAACTTCACTTTTTGCAACCATATCCATTAGTGCTAGAGTCGTAAACACCTTGGTTATCGACCCTATTTCAAAAACGGTATCGTCCGATATGGGCTCATCTCGATTGACTGATTTTTTGCCATAAGAGAAAAATTGGATTTTCCCGTTATCAATAAGAGCGACAGAAGCGCCTACGGCCCCGCTGTCATCTATGTATTCTCGAAGAAGAGCTTGTATATCCATAGTCATGTCCATCGTATTTTCGATATTCTCTTCGGTGGTGGCAAAGGCTGACCCCACGCTACCACCGATTAGGGCCGCGCTGACCGCAGCAGTTAATAACTGTTTTTTAGCCATCGCTATTCCCTATTTTACCTTGAAGTTGAAAGTGCCGTTCGGCGTAATAAACATCATTGCAGTGATCTTCCCATCATCTGCTGAGGTGAAGCGAGCTGTGAATCCTGGCAGTCCTTTTATGCTGAATTGCAAGGATTTCTCTGGGATCAATGCATAGTCTTCCGGAGCGCCTGAGATTGTTACTCTCAGCTGATTGCCCTTAAGCGCAATATTGACTGGATATAGATCGCTTTCAAAGTCCCCTTCAAACTGTTTTAAATAATCAGCAGCCAAAAGTTTGCTGCTAGCCTTCCTCTTAAATGAGATTGCTTCTACAGCAGATTCCATAGGCATACTTAGTTCCGAGATTTCTCCAAAACGATCCCTGACAAAAGAGCAGTTAAATGCCATGCCAGAAGATTCTAGCCATTCCCCACTAAAATGATCATAACACCGATGTGCAAGAGAGATTGAAAGAGTATGGTAAGACAGGGTGAGATTATCTCCTTCCTTATGCACTTGTATTGTGCCGTACCCAGGATGCTCAAATTCGCCAACGTAATCGCTAAAAGGACGCGCCGTTCCTGAAACTACTGACGGGCCTTGATCTGTCTCCTGATCTCCCCGAAGAGAGCTTTTAATAGAGCTTTTTATTTTTTCGTCTCTTTCTTTTACTTTCGACATCCAGTCGTCCTTTGCGAGGCCTAAAGTCTGATCTAAAATGGCCTCAGCTAAACTCTCGGCAAACATCATGCCGCTATCGCTATTTGTTAAGACGACAACACCTATTTTCTCTTTAGGTAAAAAGCCGGTTGAAGAAATGAATCCATCGATTCCTCCGCCATGACATACATAGTAGTGCCCTTCATGTATCCCTGTGAACCATCCCAGGCCGTAGCCAAAGAAATCTGAAAATCCTTCAGGGAACATTCGCAATGCTACTTGAGGGGTATGCATCGCCTGCAACGTTTCTTTTTTCAGAAATTGTCGTCCCTCAAAAGTGCCGTCGGAAAGTTGCAATCCTATCCATTTTGCCATATCAGCCACGCTGGAATTTATAGATCCTGCAGGTCCTGCGGTCGTTATATTGTTAAAAGGGATTGATTGAACGGAACCATTTTTCTCTCTGTAAGGCAAAGAAAAGTCGTCGTTTTTTTGGGAATCCAAAACTGAAAAATTTGATCTGTCCATTCCTAGTGGAGCAAAAACTCGTGAATGGACTGCCTCTTCCCAAGTCTGCCCAGTGACTCTTTCAATGACTAGACCGGCCATCACATACATCAAGTTGTTGTATTGAAATTTACCCCTTAAATCTGTGCTCGAATCGAGGTGCTGAAGGCGAGGCAGCAGATCGCTTCTAGAAAGGTTCGAGTTGTACCAGAGAAGATCGTGTCTGGGGAGCCCTGATTGATGCGTAACCAGGTCTCGAATTGTTATATGATAGGTGGCGTATTCATCTTTAAGGCGGAATTCTGGAAGGTATTTGATTACTGGATCGTCCCAGGAAATTTTCCCCTCATCAGCCAACTGGCCTAGGACGTGCGTCGTAAAGGCTTTGGTGCAAGATCCAATCGCGAAGAGGGTGTTTTCAGTAACTGGCAATCCATTGGCTTGGTCGCGCAAACCATAGCCCTTTGTTAGAACGACCTTACCATCAATGATGACCCCGACTGCAACTCCTGGAACACGGAAAGTTTCTAGAGCTTTATTGACCATTGCGTCTAGCCCTTCTAATCTATCTATGGGCGTTTGAATGGCCTCAATTTCTTCTGAGACTTCTGAGGCAATCGCAAAATTACTTCCTATGAGCGATAATACACTGAATGTCGCTATAAGCTTATTTTTAATCATTTGAAATCCTTAAGTTCTCTGGAAAACAGTTGTTTTTTTATTTGGATCCGTTATGACAATAGATTCAATTTTATTGGAAGGTGCGATAACAAATTCCAAGGTCACGTCTTCTTCTTTGATAAAATAGACGTGATCGCTCTGCCGGAAAAGCTCGGAGACCTGGTCGAATTGGAAACGAACATAAGGCTTATCTTCAATAACGCTCACTTCAATTTCTTCGTCTTGAGAAGCAAACTTCCCTTGTAGGTTGCCTAAAATAGATATGTTAAGAGGCAAACTTTGCTTTTTTAACGGAGTGAAGTTAGGCCATCCATAAGTATCTCCTACACTGTTTTGGATCTCTCCCATCAAGGACCAGCCAGCATCATTATTCATCATAATAACTACGCCTTGTTCACGATTGGCAAATCCATAAAGGCTAGAAATAAATCCCTCATCTTGTCCGTAATGTAAGAACACCAAATCGTTACCATCATTTTTGATGAAAAATCCAAGACCAGGCTCATCCGTTTTTTCACTTGGCAACTGTTTTGTAATCATTTCTCTTACAAGGGTTGGATGTAATAGAAGGGCATTATCAGTTTTCAGCGTTGATTGGATATGAAGAAGGAACTTAGCTAAATCGGTTGGAGTAGACCATAAGCCAGCGGCAGCCTTTTCAGGATAAATATGCCAGTGTCCTTCAACCTTTTCATCCCTTTGATGCCCATAAGCTGCACGATCAGCATGAGTCGGAGAAAATGGTTGGCTAAATGTACTTTCCGACATTCCTAAAGGTGTAAGGACATTCGTTTGCATCCAGTCATCAAATTTCTCACCTGTAATATCTTCAATGAGCAACTGAACGATCGTTGTGCCTCCTCCGGAATACTTAAATTTGGTTCCAGGCGGCATAATCACTCTTACTGGATCTGTATTGACCAACGGCTTAACCCCATCCAACACGTCGATGGTAGAAGGAATGGAGTCGCCAACAGTATAGCCAGGAAAGCCATGAACACTGGTCCCGGCAGTATGGGATAGCAGCCTTCTGAGTGTGACTTTTTCTGTTTGAGTAAATTCGTTTTCAGGGATTTTCCAGGAGCGAAGATAGGTATTTACATCCTCATCCAAATCTATTTTGCCCTGCTGGACCAGAAGCAATGCTCCGTAAGCAGTCAATGATTTGCTGATTGAACCTGCTTGAAATAAGGTATGTTCATCAACAGCCTTGAATGGATTGTCATTGGTAATATTTCCATATCCGTTCGCCCAAGCAATTTTCCCATTGTTTACAATCGCGATGCTAATGCCTGGCACATTGTAATAGTGCATCCTGTCGAGGATATTCATTTTTTGATCAAGGCTGTCTGCGATAAGGATTTTATGTCGCAAGCTGTTCTCAACAAGGGCTTTCTCAGAGAATTCATCGCTTTGTATTAGGGCCGACGCATTCGTTGGATTCTCAATTGTAGGAGAGGCGCTAGCCAATGCGACGCATGATAAATACAAAAGAGTAGAGACCATTTTCATTGTTTATTTCCTTCGATTATCTCTTGGACAGCTTGCACAATCACTTCCGGTTGGTGGAATGGAATCATATGATCGCTTTTCTCTGCGATCACCTGGCGACCATCGCGAAATTTGGCAACGAGTTCTTTTTGCAGCTCATTCCACACCACAATGCTCTCTTCCATGTAGTTCTTTAGATTTTTTTCAGCTAATCCCAACGCTGATAAATCGTGCCACCGTCCAGCGGTAATTACAATGCATGGTTTTTGTGCTAATGCAGACCAATTGGCTTCTTCTAATTGCTTCAGGCTCAGAGTGAGAACGCTTACTTCATCATACATCGAACACCAGTGCTTCGTTGTCAAACAAAGCGCCATATGAGTATCCCACATGGGTTGCGGGACGGGAGGTGTGGTGCCCTTCGTGTACATATGCAATAATAGACGATTGACCCCTAAAGTTGATGCGAGCCGTACCATGATGGGTTTCTGCATTAGGCCGCCTTCCATCGGATTTGGAGGCATTCTTCTTTCTTGAGCTTCATGACAAGCGTCTACCAGGACCACGCCTACGACTTCTTCAGGAAAAGTAGCTGCGAAAAGCTGCGCATTGCCTCCTCCAAAGGAATGGCCAACAATGATGTATGGGCCAGGAACATTGGCGGTATGTAGAAGGGTATGCAGTTCTTTAATGATCTGTGCGCTAGTACGGGGCTGCGGCCCTTTATCACTCCAACCGGTCCCGGCGCGGTCATATGTTACGACGCGAGTAAATTTTGCGATTTCTGGTTGAACGAGCCCCCAGTCGACGCCGATATTACCGAGCCCTGCATCTAAAACGACGGTCGGTCCGCCTATTCCCATGCTATGCAAATGAAGACGATAGCCTCCAATATCCACCATTTGTCCTGGAGGCGGGTATTTGCTCTCATCTAATTTCGTGCTAACGAATTGGTAGGACGCGCCGCCTAATAACACCACAGCAATCAGGCAAAGAAGACCTAGCCCAATTCGTTTTCCCCATTTCAATAACATGCCTATCTCCCGCAAGCCGTTCTTTTCGAAGATCAAGCATACCAATAAAACCGAATCTTTTCCAGAGGATTTGGAAGGAAGAAATTGGAAGGAAATACACCCGAAAATTCATAAAGATTCTTTGAAATTCCTCATGTAACGCAATCAAGTCTTTTTTGCAGTCGCCTAATGGCATCCCAAGCTAATCCCACAGTAAAGAGGGTGAGCCCAGCCAAACTGAACCAAAAGGGTAGGTATCCTTCTTGACCTAAGGTTGCAGCTCGCATTCCTTCCATGACGTATAGAAGGGGATTAACGAGATGCAGGTATCCGAGGATAGGAGAGATGCTATAAATCGCAAACCACGAATACCACCAACCCCCGAAGCTGTACATTGGATTGATGACCCGTACAAATAAGTGGGAGAGGTTACTCATTTTTTTCAAAATCGCCACGAGCCAAAGAGCAAAAAATCCGAAAAAGAGGTTGCTCATGATAAAAATCAATGGGAGTTTGATCAAGTTGATTTTTGTCAGATCGAATTGCGAAAACAGGAGCAATTTTCCCAATGGAAACATCAGAAGACTCATGATCGAAGAGAGGATGGCCCAAGAGACTCCGATGTAAACAAATACAAGCCAAGAGGGGATGGGGAGCGTGAGCGTATAGAGAATCGTTCGATCTCCTTCCAGATCAGCGATCATGACACTCACCTTGCCCATCACTTCAAAGAATCCAAATCCAGCAATGACACCGATGAGGAGAAATGGACCGTAGTCAGTTTTGAGACCGTAAGCAGGCAGAAAATAGCCGAAAATCACCACCGTCGTAAAAAGAAGAAGGGAGGTGTCGATAAGCTTGCCCCAAAATTCTTCTTTGAAGATGCGTAGATCGCGCCGGATTAAATAATAAACCGTTGTCAGGTAGTCTTTGGTAATGGCATTACTTTTCGACATAATCAGATTCCTGCATTAATTTTAAAAACACGTCTTCTAATCGACCTTTTTGATGAAGCTCCATGAGGTTTTTTGGAGTATCGATCGTTTTCACAGCTCCGGCATCGATGATGCAGACACGATCTGATAAATGCTCAGCTTCATCTAGATAATGGGTGGTTAGAAGGACAGAGGCTCCACCTTTCTTGAGATCCACGATTTGCTCCCAGAGTTGATGTCGAATATGTGGGTCGAGGCCAACCGTTGGTTCATCAAGGATGATCAGCTTTGGTCGGTGAATCAGTGTTCTGGCAATCAAAAATCGCTGCTTGTATCCACCCGATAAAACAGAGGCTTTAGATTTTGCGTATTCTCGGAGGTGGAATTGATCCATCAGTCGATCAATTTGAGAATTGATGTCTTCAGTAGACATGAGATGGTAGCGCCCAGCGAAAATGAGATTCTCCTCCAAGGTTAGGGAGAGGTCGAGATTCGGTTTTTGAGGGCAGAATCCCACGATTTTTCGATAGGCAACAATGTCTTCATAAATCGATTTGCCTTTGAAGAGTACATCTCCACCATTGCACGGATGTAGTCCGGCTAAGATTGTAGACAAGGTCGTTTTCCCAGCGCCATTGATGCCGAGAAGCCCTAAAATTTCGTCTTCGTGAATATCGACAGAGACCCCTTTCAGGGCCTCTTTAGTATGGCTACCGTCTCGATATGTTTTTTTCACTGACTGAACTTTGATCAGTGGTTGATGCATAAAAATACCAAATAGTTAAATGTGCTCGGGTTATTCCCCGTTTGTTTGTGAACTCTTTAAAAAGAGCTGACTTGCGAAAGGCCTGCTGAAACGAAGGGCTTTTAGCAATAAGAAGCGCGAAATGTTAGATAGCCATGCGAAAACTCAAATTTAGGATGTATAATACCCGTTATATGTGGGTAGAGTCAATAGGTTGTGAATTAATGACTCCAACTTCTTTCAAAATATGCTCCGAACTTTCCAAAGTTGCATCAAAGATATTTTTGCCGGTTTTGGCAAAATAATCTTTCATCAACCGATATCCAACCGCATAGCCAGCTCCATGGGGCAATCCTGTTTTGGGGTAGCCACATGCATCTGCCATTGCATCTCCGAAAAGGTAGCTGCGTGCAGTTTGAAATCCTTTTTCTTCGGCGTGGGGCAAAATGATTGAGGCCGCTTTTAAAAGCTCATCCGTTGACAATCCGATCGTCTGAGGTCCAATGTAGGACTCTCCATACAACTCGGCCGCAAAAGCTTCTGCCATCCCTTCATCCAGGAGGTATTTTCCAACGGAGATATTCATATCTTGAGGCCAAGGCTCAATGAGGAACCTGATGTTGTGGTGAAACTCATGTACCACAAGTGCCTCAAGGCTTTTCAGAACGTATTCTGTCGGAGACAAAATCAAGACGATAAAACCTGGGATGCCACCGAATCCGGTAAATCCATGATTTAATCCGTCATGGATCGGATTTTTCCCATCGCTGATAAAGATGCCCACTTGAAGAGTTTCTGGAAAGCGGAAGTCGCCTCTTGCTTTAAGCGCTTGAAAAGCTTTTTTTAGTGCAGCTTCGATTCTACCAACGACAGCTCCCTTTAGAAGCTTGTCCATAGTGGCGCTATAAACACTAGGAGCGGTGTTGATATCACACGCCCCCATTGCAGTAAAGTCCATTGGAACCATTTGCATCATGGGCTTAAAAGGGGCCACGACCCGCTCGTGCCAGATTGCTTGTCGACTTTTTGGATCTAGATGTTTGGTCTCTCGAAGAAGCGCCAATGTATTGCAAATCTCTATTTTCATATTTTCCTCTTATTCAGATAGTTCACGGTCAGCAAAAATTTTCATTGCTTCAGCTAAAAATTTCGCCAGATGTGGGTGGTTGGCATCGTAGGGCGCGAAGGCTTTTTTCCATTCAAACTCCATGTAGCCAAGCCCCAAACCTGTATAAGACTCCCTGTTCGGCGTCCAGAATTTTTTGATCCACTTATGGTGTAAAGCCACGATGCCTTGAACTTCTGGGGAATCGACTTTCAATTCCTTTTCCAACGCTTTTGATAGCTCTTTGCAGATGCTATCGAATTCCTTGGACGATTTTTCCCATTCAGCTTTTGTCCAGTTTTTCACGTTGTTCTCACATTCCTCCAGGGTGGAGTCATCCGACCCAAGACGGTTTTTCAAATATTTTTGATACTCAGCTTGCTGTTTTTTGGTCAGAAATCCATGGTACATTTCTTGATCTTTCATTTTCTTCTCTCCTGATAAATGGTTAATTGTCTTGTCGATCGTTTTAATTAATTCCTTGGTTCTTTCTATGCTGGTTTGTAAAACTTTTCTATGGGAGTGAAGAGCAGCGATTTTATCGAAGTCCCCCTTGCCTAAGATTTTTTGAATGTTCTTCAGCTCGAAACCAAGCTCTCTAAAGAAAAGGATCTGTTGAAGAAGTAAAAGTTGTGTCTCCTCATAGTATCGATATCCATTGGCCTCAACATAAGCTGGCCTAAGCAGCCCAATTTCATCGTAGAAATGCAGTGTCCGAACGCTGACACCCGATATCTTTGCTAACTTTTGAACTGTGTAAGCCATAACTCTCCTTAAAATTGGAATGCCCTACATGATAAACTATGACGTTACGTGAGAGTCAATAGGCTTTTTCTAAAAGAAGCTAAAAAAGTCATTTTGCCATCGATTTTAGCGCGAAGAAGTTGGCGTTTAATCGGCGAATCCAAAAGAGTTGACAAATATAATTTGACTTCCGTAAAGTGACATACAGTAACTCACTTTAAAGGAGGAGATATGCTGACAGAAACATCCAAGAAGGCGTTTTTAGAACCTGACGACTTAGTCGATATGGGTTTATTCAGAGATACCGGACATGTGTTCCGGGCAATCAAAAACCAAACAAATGTACCGCCACATGTGCGGTTAAGTAAAAAGAACATCCGTTTTCCGAGCGAAGACTTTCGTAAATGGTTATTAGAACAAACCGAGGGGCCTGATGATGGAACACAATACATGCCCATAGGAGAGCATCATGAATAAGATTACCCCAGAAGGGATAGGGACACGTTATATCCCTATCACCAGGTGGCCCGAGTACCACCCATATCCAACGGTAAGTGGAATGAGATATCTGCGATTCCATCAAAAGGAGTTGGGGTATACATCTGCATTCGTGAGATTAAACAAAAGGATTTTAGTAGATGAACAGGAATTTTTCCGAATTTTGCGATCCCAACAGGGTGAGCCAAACAAAAAGCCATCATAGTGGGACTATGATGGCTTTTAACTTATTCAAAACTTTAGCAATGAGAGCATAAGCTGATGAACGACCTAAATGTAAATCAAAATGGATTTAATGACTACCAAATTTCAGATGCCTTGCAGAGGCAAATGGCAGAGAACGGAGTACCCTGCGATAAGCAGATTAGTCTCGATGGGAAATACCATCGTTACTCAAAGGATCAAAAGAGGAACCAGCCAGATGAATGGTATATCGCATCTGAATGGATCTCTCCTAAGAACCATCAATACGTTACCGTCACTTACGGTTCATGGAGTGATGGTTCCAAATTTATCTTCCGATCATGGGACAAAACTGAAAGTCTTTTAGATGAAAAAGAAAGGCGGGAAATCCATGCTGTCTATCAAAAACGGCGAGAAGAAGCCGAGAAACTAGTTATGGAAGCACACCATCAAGCGGCTGTATCAGCAAAAGAAAATTGGGAGAAAAGCGAAAGCACCCCACCGCATGATGGATACCTAGCATATGCGACTCGAAAGGGCATTCAACCTATCGGAGCGCGCTTTGGCAATAATCCTGCAGGCTACCCCTCTCTGGTCATACCGCTGGTAAATGTCGAAGGAGAGATTCGCTCGTTGCAATTCATCTCCGTGGGAGATGGTGAGACTGTTTATAAAACTTTTTTGTCTGGGGGTGAAAAGAAAGGTAATTTCATGATCCTGGGCGTGTTAGAGGATCGAAAAAAAATCGTAGTTGCTGAAGGATACTCAACTGCTTGTAGCTGCTATGATGCAAGTGGTGCGGCTACTGTGGTGGCCTTTGACTGCGGAAATCTTGTTCACGTAGTACGTCAACTGCGTGAAAAATATCCCCACTCAGAAATAATTATCTGCGGGGATGACGATTCGCTTCGAGAGAATAATCCAGGAAAGACGGCTGCTATACAAGCAGCTATCGAATTTGGCTGTAAAGTTGCACTCCCTTGTTTTCCTCAAGGTTGCGGTGAGGGGCAGAATCATAAGAATTTAACAGACTTCAATGATCTCGTGCGCATCGTGGGGAATGAGGAAGTAAAACGTCAGATTGAGGCTGCAGACATTCCTCTCAACCTATTGCTTAAAGACGTTTCTATTGTTCCAACAGATAAAAAAATCAGAAATCGTATCTATACAATCGCTTATCTGGCAGTGGCACAAGGTGACTTATCTCAACGAGACATGATCATCTGCGAGCTGCATAAGATCCTTAAATCGGCAGGCATCGAACGTAATACGCTGAATAAGGAATTCAAACAGTTTGTGAAAGATCACGAGGGTCAAATTTTATCGGTGGGCACCTTGGATACCAAACAACTGACAGAAGAGGAGAAGCGTGTCATCGATGAGCTAACAGAGGTTTATGGAGTACCTATTCCTTTCGATCATAATGGCAAGGCAAAAGGGATTAATCAAATGTTTTTCTCTAACAAATTTGCACGAGAACGGCAGATTTTATATGAATCTGCTGAACATGCTTTTCATGAATATCACTCTGAAACAGGACTGTGGAAATATAAAACTGATGAACGAGTCATCATCGAGCTGGGACTTGCAGTGATACATTTCATCCGAGCATTTGGATTTGAGGAGCTTCTAACCCTCTGTACTCAAGCACTTCTCAGGCAATTGACTAGTTTGCTTAAAGGTAATGTAGAACAGATTAATCCCTTCCAAAGAAAAAGGGGAATCATACATGCCGCAAATGGGGTCCTTTCCCTTAACGATGATCCCGATATTCTATTGGAATTCAGTCCAGAATATTATTCACGCAATCGCTCAGATATTGCCGTCGATACCAATGCCGAGTGCCCTCGTTTCATCCAAGAGCTACTTGCGCCTGCCATTACGACAGAAGACATCTTGCTCCTACAAAAGTATTGTGGGCAATGCCTATTGGGCTATAACCCCTCTCAAACGATCCTTTTGATACCTGGAACTCCAGGTGGGGGAAAATCGACTCTGGTCAGCGTCATTGAAAAAGTGATTGGATTGCATAATATCGCCCAGCTTAAGGTCAATCATCTATCTGAGCGGTTTGAGGTCGCCTCCTTTTTTGGCAAGACCTTGTTAACTGGTAAAGACGTGCCTGGGAATTTTTTAGATAATCCAAGAGGGGCAAATGTTCTGAAATCACTTGTTGGCGGGGACCGGCTTTCAGCAGAGCAGAAAAACCTTAAAAGACGGTTTGATATCGTTGGTGAGTTTAATATCATCATCACCAGTAACGCACGTTTGCATCTTAAGCTCGATTCTGACATTGGCGCCTGGCAAAGGCGTCTTTTAATCATCGAGTTTGAAAAGATGCCACCTAAAAAGCCTATCACGCACTTTGATGACTTGCTGGTGACCACGGAGGGTTCCGGCATCTTAAATTGGATGATAGAGGGAGCTATTATCCTGTTGGGTGAACTTGAAACTTTCGGCCGTATTCAACGATCGAAAGAACAACTGCAGCGTGTTGACGATCTGCTGGCGGAATCCGATTCAGTCATAGCCTTCACTCAAAATTGTGTGACAGCAAAAAATGGAGATGATGTGACCGTCACTGAGTTAAGCGAGGCTTACACTCATTTCTGCCAGGAACGGGGCTGGAAGCAAGAAACCGTTGGCTCATTTGAAACCCAGATAAAAAATGTCATGTTACAGCTGCACCGTGTTAGCCGCAGAAATGACATTCTACGCAATGCCAAGAGTCAAAGAGGCTTTAAACATGTAGCTCTCGTAGATGGGGGATATTAATATGATACCCCAAACTCTCGGACGGTTCGGACGACTGCGTCAGACTCTTAGTGAAGAAAAAAATAAAATTAATGCTCCAGCTTCCCAGGAGACGTTAGCATTTAAAAGTAATCAAGAGGCGGTTGCTACCCCGTCCGAAACGTCCGAAGATTTTGATAAAATGAGCACAATTCTTACCTGGTTATCCATATCTCTAACTGAAGGACACATTGAACCATCGCAGCCATGTGTGGGAAGAATCGTTGGATGGCCTCAAAGACCTATTTTAAAAAACTCTTTATACGTAGATTTTGAATGCTGGGGATATAAAAAAGACCTACCATCCAATGCAATTGCAAAAAGGAAATTGTTATACTCTTTAACGGATAGGATTTTTATTTCGGAAGAAGACAAATACTGTCTGCCCCCTTTAGAGGAGTGTAGGAGGAAATTCAAGTGTTTAGCACAGGAGATTTATGGTAGAGCTGAATTCTAACGATGAACATGTCGCCGAATGGAAAGGCAAACGAGAGAAAGCCCCTCCTTATCTCAAGTATAAGCAACAAAATGAAGAAGTTGTCCCTGCGTTGAAATTGATGGGAGGTGGGCTTAGTGAACCGGAATACAGACATTATGCAGAACCTATCACTGGGGAGACAGAGCAGCTCTATGAGAAGTATCTGGCGACCATTTCCAAGGCAACTGGAACCCTTAATGAAAATTTGGGTGTTCAGCTTATTCTTCAAGTCCAACGCGCTTCTCCACACGGGAGAGAAGTTCAACAAATTGCAGAAGCGATATCCGCATCTCTTTTGGAAGCGAAGCCCCAAGATGCAATAGAAGGCATGATCGTAACACAGTTGATTGCTCTGCATAACCAGATGATGGAATTTATGCGTCGTACCTTAAAAGACAACCCTTACGATCAAGTTATCGATCTCAACATCAACCGCTATTCCAAGCTCAATATCCGATTCTTGCATACCCTGGAGATGCTAAACAGATATCGTCAAAAGGGCAACCAGAGTTTACATGTCGGCAACCTCACCATCAATCATGATGGAAAGGCGGTTATTGGAAATTTTAAAACTCCCTAAATTTTCAAGGGTTGACCTCATGGATACTCTACCGCAATGCACTGCCAAATCGAAGCAATCGGGCGCCAGATGCAAAAACTTTACTGTAAAAGGTAAAGCCGTTTGCTGGATTCACGGAGGCAAGTCAACAGGACCCGTAACAGCAAGAGGTCGCGATAAAATCCGTAAACTAAAGATTAAACACGGCCTATATTCGCAAGATGCAACTGATGAACAGAAGCGCTTCCGTGAGCTGCTCCTTAGTGCCAAGGAAACCCTGCAGGAAGTCAGGGATCAAATGGACCTCTAAACTACTGACAAGCTCCACACCTTACTGGGTGGTTTTCGGTATATTTCTAAATCCATTTCCTGCAGGCAAGGAATTGTGCGATAGTCTACTGATCCCTTTCGATTAGAAAGAGTTAAGCGAACACCTCCTCCTTGCGAGTTTTGATTGCTGGCTAGCTCGATAAGCTCATTGCGCAATATTTTTTCTTCGTGCTCTATATTTTCAAGCTCCTGTTTTTTCTGAAGCCATTTTTGGGCTCTTTCATTCCAGGCTAAATCATCTCTAACGGCGTAATCTTTAGTGGTAAGCGATGGTGCTGACAAAGTTTGCACGCATTCCATGAATTTCTTCTCAGACTCAATAAGTTTGTTAATGTACTCAGGGTTCTGCTCAACTTCAACAATTACACCCTCAGTACCATCAAAGCTATAGTAGTAGCCATTAGACAGCCCTGTGACGGCAAGTTGATGTTGTAACTGTGGGTAGTACTTTTCTGGTATTTTACCTCGCTTGGCGAGCGCATGATCGGCTTCGCCAGCACATTTGATTTCCACTAATATCTTCCCTTCCATGTCGATGCCGTCTAAACTGGCAATCATCCACTCATGTTCCATGCTTTGGACTACGCGTGGGAAAACAATGAAATTCGTGGTTCTCTCAAACGCTGCGCGTGCCGTTTCCTCTAAAGCATGGCCTCGCATTATATGTTGGTTTTGTGAACCGATTGATTGTCCCGTTTTTTCAAGCCAAAGCTGAAACGGTGTTTTCCAAGGGGACACTTCCATGATAATGGGTGCGTCGCTTGCGCCAATTTTTTGCTGACGAAATTGTTCCCATTCTTGGGTATTTTGTGTGAGATTAAGAAATTGCATTTTTTACTCCTTGTGATTGTGCGATTTTTAATATGCGGCCGCGTTCGTTGACTGGTAGGTCTTCGAGTGTGGGTACGTTGAAGAACTGTAAGAGTTTGTGGCGCAGAGAGTGATTTGACTGAAGATGATCTTGTAGCTCATTCCACTGATTATCGATTGGTGACTCTTTTTCGTGGTTAGGCTCAACCAATTCGTTTCCTAACTCTCCCTCGACATAGCACCCCTGAATCACATCAGGGAATAGCATACGGGCTAGATTAGAAAGTGCACGGGCAAAAAGCATGTTTCTTGGATACTTTGTCCACCCTGTCCCTTCACGGTAAATTCCGGCTCTTTTGGCATCGTCAATTGAAAAGATTTCTGTCCAGGTGTCACCCGTATCCACCCTTTTTCCATGGAGAATACAGACAGTGTCATCGGACTTCTCATCTTTGCTAATCGAATGGCCCGCTTGCCGAATCAGTTGATTCATCATAAATGCGGACATCTCAACTCTCCCTTGGACATAGTACATGCCGCCATTCAAGGCATCTAAAGGATTGACGTTTGTTGCTTTTGCCTTTTGTATTATGGCGAAAATACCTTCAGGGCCTAAGCGTTGATAGTGCTTGGTTTTAAGAAGGGAATCGACGAGTACACGGGTCTCTTGGATATCATTGATCATCATTTTTATTGGGGGTCTACAGGCTAATTGTGTCATAAACACTCCATTATGGTTTAGTTAATGCGTAAAATGTAGCATTTCCTCTCTTTTTTGGACAACCAAAAAGGTGCTCCTAATGCAAAAAATGTTGCTTTTTATAAAGAAAATAGTACAATTAGCCCTAAAAAGCATGGAGTTGCCCCCTGTGGATTTAGATGAATACCTTTTCCGTAAAAGAATTTCTCAAACTGACTTTGCAAAGGATTTGGGGATTTCTCGCAACCACCTGGGGGAAATACTCCGTGGCAGGCGAACCCCTAGTGTGAAACTAGCCAAAAAAATCGAGGAACTTACACAGGGAGAAGTGACCCGAGAGCAAGCCATGTTCCCAAAGGGTAGGGAATAACTATGCTATTGGAAGAACTACAAAGACTGGTTGCAGCGGGGGAATCAGAAAATCTGGAGTTTAAAAAGACAACAGGACAACGAACTGAGGCCGCTAAAACGATTTGCGCACTACTTAATGGCCTGGGAGGATTTCTTCTTTTTGGCGTATCTGACAAGGGGGAAATCGTTGGTCAACAAGTGACAGCAAAAACTCTGGAGGATATCTCTCTTGAATTGCGCAGGATTGAACCCCCAGCATTTCCGGAGATTGAAACAGTTTCTATAGGGGATGACAAGGCTGTAATTGTTATTCGCGTCTCTGGAAAGATGGGTACCTATTGTTATGATGGACGCCCTTATCTTCGGCACGGCCCCACGACGCAGATTATGCCCCGTAGTGAGTATGAAAAGCGCGTTTTAGTGAAGTTTCATGCTCACCGGCGATGGGAAAATGAGCTTGCTCCGGATTGGGTAACGATACAGGATTTAGATGAAGATGAAATTCAAGCAACCCTCCAGAATGCTGTCGCATTAGGTCGGATGAAAAAGCCCACCCATACCGATGCCGAATCTATTCTGCGAGGATTAGGTCTTTTTGATGATGGGCGTCTTATCAATGCCGCCGTTGCTTTGTATGGAAAAAGCGAAAGGCTGTTTGCAAGCTATCCTCAGCTAACTATCAGGTTGGCTAGATTTCGAGGGACTGATCGATTAGGCGGTTTTATGGACAACCGCAATTACTGGGGAAATGGTTTTGATCTCTCGAGGCGCGGCGAATCGTTTCTATTGGATCATGTTCCTATCTCTGGGCGTGTTGTACCAGGAAAAAGGATTCGGGAAGATTATCCTCTATATCCGCCTCTTGCTACACGGGAGGCCTTGGCAAATGCGATTTGCCATAGGGACTATACAACTCCCGGTGGCGCTGTCGCAATTGCTATGTATGATGATCATTTGGAGATCATCAACCCCGGAATTTTGCATTTCGATATGACTCCGGAAAAGCTAGCAAAACCACATGAATCGAAGCCATGGAATCCTATCATCGCTAGCGTATTTTACCGCGCAGGGGTAATTGAAAAGTGGGGTATGGGAACGCTCAACATTATCGATTGGTGTAAAGAAAATGGAAATCCCAAGCCAACCTGGGAAGTTCGTGCAGAATCCGTCGTCACTACGTTCTTGCCATCAGGCTTCTTTGCTACAGGGGAAATGCCCGAAGAAAGGCCCAAGTTGAGGCCTAAGATAAGGCCTAAGTTGAGGCCCAAGTCGATAGAAGAAGAAGTAGTCAATTTACTATGTAAGGGACCTCTATCTAAAGCTGAAATTGCTGAGCTGCTGGGACATCAACATATCTCAGGTGGATTAAAAAAAGTTTTTCAGAGTTTGATCGATCAGGGTGTGATCGCCTATACGATACCTGATAAACCAAGAAGCAAGGTTCAAAAATATAAGTTAAATGAATGAGTGAAAAGCCCACTATTTCTTTTAAACAGCTAAAGAGAAGTCATCTTCCAATACTTTTAGAATGGCTTAATGCTTCACATGTGCAGGAGTTTTGGGATACCGGAACCGTTTGGACAGAGCAATTGGTGCAAGCAAAGTATGGGTCATACGTTGAAGGCTATAAGTTTGTTGATGGTAAAAAATTACCCCTGCAGGCGTTTATTATTTACTGTGGAGCGGACCCTATAGGTTACATTCAATTCTATGATGCTTTTCTTTTTCCAAGAGACAGTTATAGTCTTCAGGAAACTCTAAAAGATACTCCTTTTGAAACATCCCGACTCGCAGCGATAGATATTTTTATTGGGGATATAAGAGCCGTGGGGCAAGGAATGGGCCCTCTTGCAATGAAGCAATTTCTCACGGAGTATGTGCGGAAAAGCTTTGAGGGGTGTCTTGTTGATCCTGAAAAAACTAATGAAAGAGCGATTCGGGCTTACGAGAAATCTGGTTTCGCCAAAATTAAAGACACGCCAAATCATAAAACAAACATTATGATCGCCTCTTTATAGGGGATGATCCGCCAAATCTTAGGAAGCCCAAGTTGGGGCCTAAGATAAGGCCCAAGTCAAATGGAAAGGTGAGCGAAAATACAATTTGAAGCTGCCCCTTTTTCGACATCTTCTTCGAGTAGCATTTTGGGGGTGATCCGAGTATTGCCATCGAGTTTTCGTGCAGCACGGTTAAAGCAATTGTTTAAATGAGTTCTTTCGACTTGCTGTCCATGTAAGTTAGTGAAAATCAAGTCCTCTTTTTTCTTCTCTGTAAGAGAGCTTTTCAGCTCCAGCATCACATGTTTAGGGTACTTGACTGAAAATTTCTTGAACTTCACCAAGCCCTTTCTCGAATCAATTTGATCTACTCTCAGGCTTAAAACCTCATCCATTGTCGGCGCGCCGAAATAAAGAAGTTTGGCAATTAATGCATCTCGCTCGGGTAGTAATTGCACAAATTTAATGAAGTCTTTGTACCACACAACTTTCTTAATAGTGCGCTGAAAGTCAGGGTCTTCTCCCTGCATGATTAAGCCACAAGTCGCGCGAGAAAGGTGCTGAGAAAATAAGATATAGGCCTCTACCGCTTTTTCCTTCTCTGGGGTGCTCAGCTTTGAGGAGCATCGTATTTCTTCGATGATGCTTTGGTGGTCATTGGGTGAGATATCATTCAATGTGCGCAGCTGGCCTTGCTTATTGGTCAATGACAGTAATTTTAAATCGATAAGATTAAGCATGCTCTCCGTATATCTAGAAATATACTCTTTCGGAAGGTCTAGCCCTTCGAGCCAATTTGCGATCTCGGCTCCTAGAGGTATTTCATTTAACTTAAGGCGGAAAGCTTCTATTGCCCCTTCTAGTTGTTTCTTTCCCTGCATCATGATTTTTTCGTACTGTTGCGGAGTGCTTGAAGATGCATTCTTATCTGTTCTTTTTAAATACTCCTGCCAGAAACTTGTTTCTATTGTCATTTTTCTCCTTAACAGCCAAAAATTTTTTGATTCATGCTAGCGATTTCTTGCTTCTTGTGTTCTTCTGACAAGTGAGCATATCGCTTTACCATCTGGTATGACTTATGTCCTAAAATTTCCGCGATGACGGGGAGTGCCACTCCATTCATAAGGAGATATGAGGCACAACAATGACGAAGATCGTGAAAACGAAAGTCTACAATTTTGGATTTTATTAATACTTGTTCCCAAGGGTGGCGAAGGTCAATAGGCTTTTTAGGGTTGTTACTGGGGAATACCAAATCGCTTTCTGAAGAGCGTTTTGACATAAGCTCCTTTAAAACCGCATGTGCATGTCCTGTTAGAGGAACCACTCGTATCTCTCCATTTTTGGTTTCATGAAGCGTAATCTTCTCTTTTCTAAAATCCACGTCAGACCAAAGGAGGTTCATCATTTCACCCTGACGCATTCCAGTGGCAAGCCCAAGAACTACTGCTATGTAAATATATGGGTTGGTGCTGGTTTTACAAGCCTCTAGCAGTCGCGCTCTTTCATCATCATCTAAAAACCTCACACGACCACGTGGTTGTTGTGGTTTGCATACCTTACGAAGAGGGTTATCTTCAAGCCATCCCCATTCCTTAATGGCAACCGTGAATGTATGGGAAAGAGCCGATAGATACCGAACTACAGTCGAGGATGAGCGGATATTTCCTTTTGGGGTTTTTCCCGCTAACAGGCGGTCTCTATGCTCGCCAATTATAGCAGGCGTGACATCAACCAAAATGCAATGGCCGATCGTCTGTTTCCACCATCGCAGCTGTGCTTCTACGTTATGAGCATTCTTTGGCTTCCTTGGGAGGATTTCTTTAATGTATCGATCGATCAGATCGCCCAAAGTGCGTTTTTTTGCGGCAGTTGTTTTGAAATAGCGGCCCTCTTTCATAGCCGCTTCAGTTTTCTGAGCCCATCGCTTGGCGTCCGTTTTACGATCAAAAGTGGCTGTTTGCTGTGGAAAGCCTCTTAGACGGATCTGTACGCGGTATTTTGTCTTCCCGTCATCTCCATCGCGTTCCTCAATATGCGCCATTTCCGTAACCTTAAATAAAAGTCGTAATCTGCAGTCTACGATAGGTAGCAAATAATTGCAACAGCGGATAATAAATCCGATCACATATTTTCATAAATCGCTTTATTGCAGATGTCTAAATGTGAATGATTGGGCTAAAAATATGGACTGGGGGAAATTTGGGGGAAATGGTTGAAAAAGTCGAATCGCGTTGGGTTCTGTTAGGATTTGTTCGGAGTTGTGTTTTGCAATTCCCCCGCTATTCCCCCATTTAGGAGATAAACAGCTTAGTGGATTGGGGGAGAATAGATTGCAAATCGTTGACTTACAACCATGTAGAAAGAATGGGGCAACCTGGACTTGAACCAGGGACCGACGGGTTATGAGTCCGCCATCATACTAAACAACACAGCACGCAGCTATTTGTTATGATATTAAGATACAAGAGAAAAGGAGATTTTATCAACAGTGCTGTTTAGTCAGATACAACTGCACTTAGCACATGAGTGTGCATCCACTGTGCATCGCTTAAATTTTAGACTTTATGTTTGTGATCCGAAAGAACTTCATCGATTATGCGCCAACATTGCTTGGACTCTGAATTATTGGGATTAGTAAGTCCTGCAGCGACTACTAGAGCTTTCCATAGGGTCCAGCCGCGTGCGCGAGCCCAGGTTCCCTTATCTAGGAGGAGCGCTTTTTTAAAAGCTTCTCTACTTTTGCCATGAAACAACGTCCAGTTGATTGCAAGATCACATGCAGGATCACCAATAGCCAATTGACCAAAATCAATGACAGCAGAGAGCTTGCCATTCTGTACTAACAGATTGCCAGCACTTATATCACCGTGAACCCATACTGGCGGATTTTCCCAGGAAGTCAAAAGAGCGGATTCCCAAACTTCAGTTGCCGTAGTAATGTCAATTCTATCCTTTAAAGAAGCGATGGAACGACGTGTTTCGCTGTCGTAAACTGATAACGATCCTCCTCTATAAAAACTATGTAATCCAGCTGGTGGTCCATCCGTTGCATCAATTTTGTGGAGAGCTGTAAGAAAGTTGGCAAGATCAATCCCCAATCCAGTGAGATCGATTATACCTGCAGAAGTTACGGTTTCACCATCTAGCCATCGGTAAATGGACCATTTCCAAGGATAGCCATATTCAGGGCGGCCCATGGCAATAGGTGCGGGGATCGAAAGGGGTAGTTTAGGGGCTAATTTCGGTAACCATTGATGCTCTTTTTCTATCTGCAATTCGTATTCAGCAGCACTTGGTAAACGAACTGATTTATCTTTGCCTAAATGAAAAGTTCGATTGTCCCACCCACTTGTTGCAACAGGATCGATAGAAAGCTCTTTCCATTGAGGAAACTGAGAGGCGATCAGACGACGCACAAGAGAAGTATCTATCACCACATGTTCTTCTGTCATTCGGCTATCTCCGCGTTCTTTGGAATTAATTTCTGGAAGATGCTGATCATGCATTCCTTTTCCTCTGCAGTAAGAGTATGAAAAAATTCTGTGTCTTTTGTTTCAACAGCAGGCAGTGCTCTCTTAAGAATATCTGAACCTTTCATTGTTAAAATGGGATTTTTTGCTCTTCCATCGGATGATTTTTCACGCATAATGAGTTCTTTTTGCTCAAGCCCTCTTATGATCTGAGAAACAGTGTTTGGATCAAGTCCCGCCATTTTACCAATGAGGGCTTGAGTCACACGATCTCCTTTTCTGGTTAACCACCCTAAAGTAGCAAGAATGACGAATTGCGGATGAGTCAGGCTCATTGATTTAAGCATTATTTCAATCGACCCCCGCCACGCTGTGCTAACATGCCATAGGAGAAAGCCAGGGCTACGATCTGGAGTGTCATGAACACTGATCTCTTTAAAATTGATACTTTTCTTCATGATCAAACTCCCATTGGCTTGGAGATGACTTGAAAGTCTTCTTGCGGAATTTCAAAACAACCTCTTCTGAAAGGAAACCCCCATTTTTGCTTATCTTTTATGAAGGATAACTTATTCAACAGGGTTTGGATAGGAATCTCTCGGGACTTCACAAAAGACACATCACGCCGCCAAGGAATAAAGTCTTCACTCATAGCAAAAGGATAGGGGTCCCCGTCTTTAATTTTTCCTATTGCTGTGAAAGATTGGCATGGTTCCTTTTGTCCAAATTTAATAGTGGGAGAATAATAGACAATCCAATCTCCTTCCTCCATCCGATTCAATGGCCCAGCCTTTCCATGACAGACTTGAGCAAATCCTCCGACTACTCCTCTCTGCACGTGCTCTTTAGAAGCAACCCCTATCCAATATCGCGTCATTACTTCTCCTCATGGAGTTTGTACACTCTGATTCTGTGTCCATCTGGATCGAGAACAACAAATGTGCGTCCAAAATCCATATCAGTTGGCTTCTGAGCGACGGTCACATGCTTTCTTCCCCATTCTTCATAAAGAGCGTCTACATTTTCTGCAGGGAAGCATATTTCAAGCGCTCCAGCAGGTGCATCTACTCTAGGCTCAGCGGTGTATTTAGACCATAAGCCCAACATGACACCATTTTTTAAAGCAAACATGACAAAAGTCGGTGATTCTTCAATAGGCTTTAGCCCAAGAATTTCTTGATAAAAGAGACTGCTTTTCTGCGGATTGGCAACAAACAGCAGAGTAAATCCTAAAGCGGGGCTAAACATAATCTTCTCCTAAGTCTAAGTTCGTATATCTGATATTGTACGTATACGTATTAATTATGTCTACAGAATTTAGGATTTTAGACTTTTCAGAAAGGCTATTGACCCTAACGCATACGTCATTGTGTATAATGGGAGCATCTTTTAAAATCATAGGGATATTAAAAGGATGAAAGGTCGATGGCTTATACAGTTAAAAAATTAAGTGAACTCTCTGGAGTAACGGTTCGGACTCTCCACTTTTATGAAGAGGAGGAGCTCCTTAAACCCTCATATTATGGGTCTAATGGATATCGGTACTATGAGGAGAAAGAGCTGCTCCAGTTACAACAAATCCTATTCTTCAAAGAGCTTGGTTTTACGATAAAGCAAATCAAGAAAGTTATAGGAAAGGGTGATTTCGATCAGCTTTCTGCTCTTCATTCACATAGAAAATTTTTGAATCAAGAGTGGGAGAAAATTGGACAACTGCTTAAAACCATCGACAAAACGATCAATCATTTAAAAGGAAAAAAGAAAATGAAAGATAAAGAAATTTTCGATGGATTCAATATCACTTTAGTGAAAAAGGCAAAAGCTCATGAGCCTTACTCTGCTGCAGAAGAAATTGTCGGTAAAAGTGTAAGAAACCCGACTAAAAATGCCGAGGACGTTGAGAAAAGAGGCAAAGCATTTTATGAAAACGCTACTGAGACAGCACATGCCATTTTCAGGGAACTTGTCCACTGCATCGAAAAGGAATTAGTTCCCAGTTCCTCTGAAGTACAACGGATTATCAAAAAGCATCATGCATTTACAAATCAAATTCAGGATGCAACTCAAGAAGTTTATAAGGCAATGGCACAGCTATATCGGGAGCATCCTGAGTTTAGAAAACAGCTAGACCCATTCCATTCAAAACTGGCTGAGTTCATGTCTGAAGCAATGATGATTTTTGCAGACAAGGAATTGAAATAAGAAATTAAACCAACCCAACAGTGGTCTTTTTATGAAGAAAAGACCACTTATTTTTGCTGGCCAAATTGTCTAACGGCTCTTAGACTTTTTTGCTTTGGTCTTTTTCGGCTTCTTTTGGGTTTCGGGGACTGCGCTTAATTCAGCTTCAATCTCTTCAACTGTAGGCAGGCTTGACTTAAGCTCTTTTGGCAGTTTTTCAACCACTTTCACCTCAAATTCTGCCACTCCAATAGGTCGATTAAAGTTCCTTAATACGTATTCAGCAAATATATTGTCCTTTGTCTTGCATAGGATAATCCCAATGCTTGGTTGATCATCATCACGTCTGAGCTGATCGTCTACAGCCGAAAGATATGCACTCATTTGTCCAGCATCGCGACTATCGAATTTTCCTCCTTTTAGCTCCACGATTACGTAGCATCGCAATGTAAGGTGATAGAAAAGCAAGTCGATATACAGGTCCTGTTTTCCTGCTTTGAGGAGATACTGTTGACCAACAAAAGCAAAGCCTTGTCCCAGTTCAATCAGGAATTTTTGGATGTGTTTGACTAGAGCGTCTTCTAAGTCTTTCTCTAAATGTTCCTTGTGCAGAGTGAGAAAGTCAAAAACATATGGGTCTTTTAACGATTGCTGTGCTAAATCTGACTGCGGGGCTGGCAGCGCCGATTTGAAGTTTGTTATTGCCTTACCTTCCCTGCGATACAGGTCATTTTCGATCCAAATTGTGAGCATGCTTCTGCTCCATCCGTGTTCTATCGTTTTGGAAGCGTACCAAAGACGCTCTGCTGTATCCTTAGTTTTCTCAAGGATGAGTGCATTGTGACCCCAAGGGATGGAAAAAATAGGTAAATCGCCTAATTGTGCCACAGCTTGTGGCACTTTTGCGTATGCCTGATAAAAAGCTTTCATCCTAAACATGTTACGCCTTGAGAATCCCTCGACACCAGGGAACTCATTTTGAAGCTCTTTAGCTGCCTTTTCCAATATATTGCTGCCCCAGCCTCCTTTCTCCTGTTTTTCAAATATTTCTTTTCCAATCTCCCAATAAAGTTTGATTAATTCGCTATTAACCGTGACGGCAGCCTTGATCTGGGCTGATCGAATTTTAGCCTTCAATGAGGTAATGAATTTCGTATATTCGGCAGGGGATACATCTCCCTTTTTGATGGCTGGGCTGGACTTTTTAGGCATTGGTAACTCCTATCGAAGGCAGTAAATCTCTCATGAATAGCTCCATTTGGTAGTGCGGAACTGGATGCCAGCTTGCAATGAATTCTCCGACGATCTTAAACCCTACTTTTCGGTATACGTGAATAGCTCTTGTATTTGTGGCTTCGGGGTCTATTAGAACTCGCTTCATATGAGAAAAATGACTCCTTAAGAATTCTTTGATCATAGGCACAGCTATTCCTTTCCCCAGATAATTGAGATCGCAAATGAACAAATCCAAAGTGGTCGCATCTTTTCCCTCTGGAGAGGTGATCAAAAAGGCAAAAGGGGTATCTTTGTCATAACAGACCCAGTAAGTGGTGGTGGATTCTCCCAAAAAGAATTTTTCTAGGCCGCTTAAAGTATTTTGCAAACCTACTCCATGCATCCATTCTTTGATGTGCTTTTGCTCAAACCATCGATGTAACAGGTCTCTTTGGGAGGATTCAGCAGGAGTGAAGCGAAAAAAAATGTTCATAGTTCTTTAGTGGATTGCCTTAGATTTTTTCTTAGAAAGATTTTTGAATGGCCAAGCCAATAATTCTTTAATTCTCCTATCCGTTTATAACCTTTTTTCAAATAGAATTCTTCCGCTTGAAAGTCCCACGTATCCACTAAAGAAAAAATGCATCCATTTTTAATGGCTTCGCCTTCCACTGCATCTAATAATTTTGTGCCGTAGCCTTGTTTTTGGAGGTTTTTTTCCACCCACAATACGTCGATGTAGACATCTTCCGTACCTAAAAAAGCTTGTATCCCACCGAAAATTTCTCCCAAATCATTTTTCAAAAAAATGGAAAATGCTTTATCTCTCTCCCCTAGTATACTCTCATTGAACGCAACGATGCCTTCTCTTACGACGGCATTATCTGTCTCGGTTGGCGCATAATCGACGACTACTTTGTACATAGTTCCTCTACTGGATTCAGGGACTTTTCTAATTTCCGAGCTATTAATTCTTTAGCATAGAGCGATAAGAAAATAATCCCTTCGATCCCTCTGAATAGGGCTAGTTCAACATATTTGCCATCTAGTTTGGCAAAATCAAGTTCATATATCTGTGAGTCAGTGATTCGTCCCGATGAAAGCATCGATATGATTTGCTTTGGCACAGTGACTTGATAGATTCTTCTATATTTATCTCCTTTCAATTCCCATTTTGGATTTGCCATATCATGACTCCAAGCACATCGCAGCATATAAATAATTGCACGCAATGAGTCGATAGGGTCTTGGGTATTAAATGGATTTTTGGCGCCGAAAGTCTCATCAAGGGCGGTATCGACTGCAATGATAAGAGCGGCGGTCGCGCTTAAGACTAAATTGTGGAACTGACGATAAATTGCTCGTTGATCATAATTTTGTCTGGGGATCGGCATGCGAAGATCGCTTGGAATTTCAATGAAGGACGTGAAACATTTTTGATCTATGAGTCCCTCCTTAAATCCATTCTGTATGCGCATGGCCAAAATGAATGTTTTATAGGTTTCATCTATAGCTTGAATAGGATTTTCAGGATGAATTTGTTTCAACATAGGCATAGCTTTCTTCAATGAGAATAGAGGAAATCGTAGCAATTTTTTAGTTAAAAGTCCCCATGAATTCTGAATCTATTAACTTAATTTCAATCCGTTCAATTCCTTTTCCAGACCTAGACCTCTTTAGGGTGACACAGCCAACCTCTTTGGTGGACTTAACATGAGTTCCTCCACAAGGAACCTCTGCGAAGCCATCAATCTTCCAAAAACGCCTTTGCGCATTAACATCGGTAAAGCCAGTTTGGATGGGGTAGTCTGCGTGAATGATCTTGTTGTAATCCTCTAGGATCACATCAAAGAGGGAGGATATGTGCTCTGGGAACACAAAATCAATTCTGGCTTTGTTTTCAGCGATATGAGCCCCTACCTTTTCTAGATGATATTTTTGAGTCACAATCTCCAGGACAAGCTCAGCTGCAAAATGTAGGCGCATGAGTCTGTATCTCCGCGGCCAATCAATAGTCATTTTCACTACATCTCCTACAGAAAGGCCATGTCCTTCGGATAACGTGTAATAGATCAGATTGCCTTCTTTTCTTGAATCGATGATAGGGAGGTCATTAATTCATGCCTTATCGCTTTCTTGCCCGCCAGAAAAAGAATAGGCGATAGTCTTTTCAAATAGGATTTCATTTCCATTGACTTGAGAGACGATGGTTGTAAGAGATTGCTGATAGGGATTGTCCCAAAATACTTTTCGCATCTTTACATACCCAGCACTCTTTTGACTTTTTTACCCAAACCGATGAGGCGTTCTTTTGGCTCATTGGAAAAGACAAAACGTACATATTTGCCCGCTGTTTCACCCCAACCAACCATAGGTGTTGTTGCAATTTTGGCTTCTTGTAAGAGACGTTCAGAGAGCTTTTGGGAAGTGACTCCAAACGGGGTGGTATCAAGAAGTAGAGACCAACCACCATGAGGAGGAATTGCGGGAAGGCCCTCTAGCTCGTTTAGCAATGTATTACGTCTATCCTCCCATACATCCAATGCGGATTGCAATCCGTCATCTTTTGCATTGAGTGCAGCAGCAACTCCAGCCATGCTAATTCCTGTTTGGCATACCACATTTGATATGCTAACGAGGCCAATGTCATTCATAATGGTTTTTGGTCCTACTATCCAGCCAATGCGCCATCCAATCATTCGTAATTCTTTTGAAGCGGCTCCTACTGTAATGGTGCGTTCTTTCATGCCAGGTAAGGCAGCTGGGTGGATCACCGATCTTTTGTCATAGAGGATTCGCTCCATGGCTGCATCATAGAGAAGCCATGCATCTACTTGTGTGCAGACGCGTGCTACAACTTCCCATTCTTCCTGGGTTAAGATATGTCCTGTGGGCATGCCAGGGCTAATCACAATCATCCGTGTACGTGGAGAGACTGCCTGTTCAAGTGCTCGTAGGTCCAAACGCCACCCAGCTTGTGAAGGAATAAGAGGAATAAATAGGGGGACTCCCCCTGCAATGCGGATGCGGTTGATAATGCCTGCATACGTTGGGTCCGTCACCATGACTTCATCTCCAGGTTCAAGCATCGCAAGGAGGCAATTCAGGATGCCAGACATTCCGCCAGCACTAATGATACATTCACTTTGCCAGTCGTATTCTACATGGCTAACCTTTGAAACTCTCTTTGTTGCTGCTTTTCTTAAGTTATCCTGACCGAGGAAGGGAAGATAACTATTATTTTCATCTAATCCAATGGCATTTTTGGTGGTTTCAATCGCGATTACTGGAGGTGGAACGTCGGTGTCTAAATTCTCAAGTCGCAGAATGTCAGAATCATGGGCAGCATCTGCAGCATTGCCCATTCGATCTACCCCAATCCCTGGGACTTGGGCAAGTCTTGCAACTCTAGTGTATCTCGGCATAAAACTCCTAAAAATTTATAGGATACCTTTATGATTGGATTTTGTCAATATGTATAAAATT
>Ga0206895_1050_pt1 | contig 33922 bp, 30 predicted proteins | sample Alteio_BWOrgHeat_51_FD_152967 | JGI IMG/M metagenome (GOLD analysis project Ga0206895, IMG submission 152967) | Enriched cells from forest soil in Barre Woods Harvard Forest LTER site, Petersham, Massachusetts, United States -... | ecosystem: Environmental > Terrestrial > Soil > Temperate forest >...
GGGAATGAAAGGTGATAATGGCGATGCGGCCGCCGGCCGACAGGAGACCGGGTGATTGGAGCAATAATTCTTTCAGCGCACCCAATTCATCGTTCACTTCTATCCGGAGTGCCTGGAACACCTGGGCGAAGTACTTATTGGGGTTGCCCTTCACAATGGGGGCAAGCGCAGATCGGAAATTAGAGATCGTCTTCAGCGATACCGACCGGCGTACCTGGACTATCGTCCGGGCGAGCGTTTTGGCATTCGTGACTTCGCCGTACTGCTCGAACAGCTTATGCAGCTGTTGTTCGGACCAGTTGTTGACCACTTCGTATGCGGTCAGGCTTTGACGTTGGTCCATCCGCATGTCCAGGTCGCCTTCGAAGCGAAAAGAGAAGCCGCGGGCCGCTTCATCGAACTGATGGCTGCTGACACCAAGATCGGCAAGGATGCCGTCCACGACAGCGACCTCATGCAGCCGGAGGAATCGACCCACATAGCGGAAGTTATGCGGCAGGAACTGGACGCGAGGGTCATCGGGCAGATTGGCCCGCGCATCTTTATCCTGATCGAACGCGAAGAGTCTGCCATCAGGTCCGAGCCGCTCCAGAATACCCCTTGAATGACCGCCGCCCCCAAACGTGCAATCAACGTAACAACGTCCTGGTCGGATCCGGAGGTGGTCAAGGGTTTCCTCCAGCATGACGGGGAGGTGATAGGCACCCTCCTCGTTATGTAAGGGGGGTGTCAAGGCAAGGGCCCTCCGGGGTTCATGACCTGTTTCGCAAGGCTGCTGAATGTTTCCGGTGAAAAGGATTCAAAGAACTGTTGGTACTTAGTTTTATCCCAAATCTCAATTTTGTCTATCCCGGCCGTAAGGACAATGTCCTTGTCAAGCCCGGCATGTTCTTTCAGGTTATGGGGGATCAGGAGGCGTCCGGCGGAATCGAGCTCGACCATCGTTGCACCATTCAGGAAATATCTCCTGAATTGCCGAACTTCGGGATCAAAATCATTTAATTGGCTTATTCTGGCGAAAATCGGTTCCCAACTTTTCATCGGGTAAAGGCTGAGGCATTTTTCAAATCCCCGGTTGATGACAAACTGGGTGGGACCGTCCTCCGGCAGCTGCTTTTTGAAGCCGACGGGGAGCAGGAAGCGACTTTTGGTGTCGAGAGTAGCTTCGTATTCGCCCAGAAAACCAATCATTTATAAGGAGTTGAATCAATTATTTCTTATACTAACACAAAATAACACTTTTTCCCACCAACTCCACGGAAATTGGAAAATTTAATTTTTCCACACCAGTGCATTACCGCAAACCGCCTATTCTCATTGAAAAAGAGGCGAATCTGATTTCATTTTGGCCTTCTTCGGCCGTGAATAGATGGTGAATTGCAGTGGAGAAGCTGGGGATAATCACCCCAAAAATGTGAATTATACGCCCGCCGAAGGTTACTCAGGCACCCCTTTGCTCAAAAAACTTGGGCTCAAAAAAGAGCACCGCATCCGGTTGCTGTATGCCCCCTCCGACTATTTCGATTGGCTGGAAACGGACATTTCCCCGCAGCTCTGCGGACCCCGGCAGACCCCCGATCTGGTCCACCTCTTCGCCAGGGATTGGGCGATTTTCGCAACGTCCATGCGCTCCCTGGCCCCCCTTTGGAAGAAGAACCCTCAACTGGTGATCTGGGTCTCCTGGTACAAAAAGAGCTCCGGGATGGCCACCGACCTGACGGAAGACCTGATCCGCAATTATGCCCTCGACAATGGCTTGGTGGATATTAAAGTTTGCGCCGTAAGCGACAACTGGAGCGGGCTGAAATTAGTAGTGCCATTGGCCAAACGATGACCGCTACTCTTTATCCTTTTTGGAAAACCGGATGCTGAGCGGAATGCCGATCAGCGCCGCACCCACAAAAAAAGTTACCCAAAGCCAGGTCGTCTCCGCCTTTATAGCACTATGCATAAAAAGGACTGTCCCGATGGCGGCATTGAATAAACCCCAGATCACATTGACCAATGCCGAAGACAAGCCTTTCCCCGGAGGCTTTGCAAATGGCGTAGGGAATTTGTTGCCGCAGAGACCCTGCACGAGATGCGGGATCGCATTGGCCAGAAAAACACCAGCGAAAAAGGCACAGAGATAGAATTGCCAGAACATAGATTTTTATTTTAATTCATAAACCCGCGCCTCATACGGCCGAAGGCTATCGCCGGCGGGCGCGTCCGGATAATTGTCCAACAAAAGCCTCGCGCGGCCGAGATCGAGACCGGTGCTCGCTACCGCCGGACGCGTCCTGAAATTCAAAAGGATAAGCATTTTCTTTCCAAACCCCTCCCTGGTATACGCATACACATCCGGGTTATCACCGTCGATCAGCGCATATCGCCCATAAACAAGCACCGGATTGTCCTTTCGTAGCCGCACCGCCGATCGGAAATAGTTGAGGATGGAGTTGGGATCCTTTTCCTGCGCAGCCACATTGACCGCTATATAGTCCGGATTGACCTTTATCCAGGGCGTGCCGGCTGTAAAACCCCCCTGAGCACTGCTATCCCACTGCAAGGGAGTCCGGCTGTTGTCGCGTGAAGTGTTTTTCACCATTTCGAGGAACGCCGCGGGATCGCCACCTTTACTGACCACTTCCTTATATTTATTGATCGTGCCGATATCCCGATAGTCTTCAATCTTGTCGAAACGGATATTCCTCATCCCGATCTCATCTCCATTATAATAGTAAGGTGTCCCTCTCATCGTCATGATGAATGTCGTAAGCATTTTGGACGAAGCAGCCCTGAATGCCGGACTGTCGTTTCCCCAGTGGCTGACCATCCGCGGCTGGTCGTGATTGGCGAGAAAAATGGAAAGCCAGCCTTTTTCTTCAAAAGCGCTGTCCCATTTGCTATAGACTTTCTTAAAATCCGCAAGACTATAGTCGGAAGCCCCATGTCCCAAATCGATACCCTCGAAATGATAGGCCATATTCAGCTCATGCCGGTCGGAGTCGACAAGGTCATGCGCGTCCTGTAATGTGCTCCCCGCGCCTTCCGCCACCGTCATGATATCATATTTCCCAAGCACTTCCCGGTTCATTTCCTGCAGGTAGTCGTGAAGATGCGGGCCCATGCCATAATATTTGTTGATCTGTTTTTCATATCCCGCCGGAAGCACCGGCCATGTAGTGTCCTTTGCGACGAACTGGAACGCATCCATCCGAAATCCGTCAATCCCCTTATCCAACCAAAACTTCATGATCGCATACACCTCCTTCCGGACCTCCGGATTCTCCCAATTGAGGTCGGGCTGCTTTCGCGAAAAATAATGAAGGTAGTAGGCGTTTGTCAGGCTGTCATAGCGCCAGGCATCGCTGTTGACATCAAAGAAGCTCCACCGGGGCGTAGGTTTGCCCTTTTCGGCATTCCACCAATGATAATAGTTGCGGAAAGGATTTGCGCGGGAGCTTCGGGATTGCCGGAACCAGGAATGCTCGTCACTGGTATGGTTGACCACCAGATCCATGACCAGCCGGATATGACGGCGATGCATCTCACTGAGTAGGGTATCGAAGTCGGCCATCGTCCCGAAGTCCTTCATGATATTTCGATAGTCGCTTATATCGTAACCATTGTCATCGTTTGGCGAGGAGTAGATGGGATTTAACCAAACCACGTCCACCCCCAGGCTTTTAATATAGTCGAGCTTTGCGATGATGCCCCTGAGGTCGCCGATCCCATCGCCGTTTTCATCTTTAAAACTGCGTGGATAAATCTGGTAGACAACCGCTTCCTTCCACCATTTCCGGTCACCCGCGGCCGGATCCGCTCCCGGCGATGCAGGTTGATTATTGGCGCAGGAGATCAGCATACATATGATAGGTAAAGTCCCCGGGATTCTTCTCATAACTGGCGTTAAAAGTATAGTTTTGACCCAATGCATCCCAAAAATATTTCTATAGCCGACTATACCTACAGCATGCCCGGGGGTTCGATCGCTTATTACCCGCTGGCGGAACGAGATGCAAGCCGCCTGCTGGTATACCGGGCAGGCAGGATCAGCGAAACGATTTATCGCGACATCGCCGCCGAGCTGCCGGCGGGAACGTTGCTGGTGTTCAACAATACCCGCGTGGTAGAAGCACGGATCATGTTTCAAAAACCCGCAGGAGGAAAAGTGGAGATATTCTGCCTCGAACCGCCGGAGGAATATGGCGGGATGGCGGCCGCAATGGCCCAAACAACTTCTGTCCGATGGAAATGTCTGATTGGTGGCGCATCAAAGTGGAAATCGGGACAGGTTTTGGTAAAGCAGATGGGTGAGGTCGAATTGGAAGCCCGCTATCTGGAGCGACAGGGAGACAGCTTCCTTGTTCAATTGTCATGGCGGCCGGAAGAACTTTGCTTCGCCGAGCTGCTTCGCCGCGCCGGGATGATCCCGCTCCCACCCTATATCCACCGGGCGCCGGAAAGTTCGGACAGCGAGCGTTACCAAACCATCTATGCAGCGCTCCAGGGGTCTGTCGCCGCACCAACCGCCGGATTGCATTTTACCGACCGGGTATTCGAATCGCTAAAACAAAAAAGCATCCGACACCTCTTCGTCACACTCCATGTAGGCGCAGGTACCTTTCTACCGGTAAAGTCTTCAACCCTTGGAGGCCACAGCATGCACACGGAATTTATTGGCGTCACCCGCGAAACCGTCGATGCCCTGCGACAGGAGATCATCGCAGCCCGGCGCGTGATCGCAGTGGGGACAACCTCGGCGAGAACGATCGAAAGCCTCTATTGGCTGGGAGTGAAGGCATCCCGCGACCCGCATTCCGACCCGGGTACGCTTGTGGTAAACCAATGGGACCCCTACGAAGAAGCTGCCACCGTTGAAACAAAAACCGCGCTCGATTCCTTGCTGGATTGGATGGACCGGCGCGGCATTCATGAACTAATCGCCACTACGCAGCTTCTGATCGCTCCCGGTTACCAATGGCGGCTGACCGGCGGATTGATCACCAATTTCCATCAACCGGAAAGCACGTTACTATTACTGGTGGCTTCGATGATCGGCGAAGACTGGAGACGAGTTTACGACTATGCGCTGCAAAATGGGTTCCGGTTTCTCAGCTACGGCGACGGCTGTCTGTTGCTGCCATGAATAACCTCATGGACCGGAGTCAGCTTTTTTAGCGGAAATTCAAGCGTAAAGGCTGTGCCTTTCCCAACCGTGCTTTCAACTTTGACCCTTCCCTGGTGGGCTTCGACAATTGTCTTCACATAACTGAGCCCGAGTCCAAATCCCTTTACGTTGTGAAGATTTCCGGTGTGGGCGCGATAGAACTTTTCAAAGATGCGGCGCTGCGTTTCCTTGGTCATGCCAATCCCGTTATCCTCGATCCGGATGACGAGGTTCCTCGTAGTGCTATGCGTACTGATGCGGATCAGCAGGTTGTCTTTCGAATATTTGATGGCATTGTCGATCAGGTTCGTAATCACATTCATCAGATGGACCTCATCGGCTTCGATCAGATCGCTCTTGGCGTTAAGCTGCAATTCGGAACTGCCGCCCTTGCCTTCGAGCTGAAGACGGACATTCTCCAGGGCTTCTTTAATTATGTTATGGGCGTGCAGCGATTTCAGATTGAGTTGCTGCTCCTGGCGGTCGAGGAGAGATGCCTGCAGGATGGTTTCCACCTGCTTGTTCATTCGCTTGTTCTCCTCTTTGATGATACCCGTGAAATAACCCGATTTTTCCCGGTCCTGCACTACTTTTTCGTTGCGAAGCGCATCCACGGCCAGCGAAATGGTCGCCAGCGGTGTCTTGAATTCATGGGTCATGTTATTGATAAAGTCGTTCTTGATCTCGCTGAGCTTTTTTTGCCGGAGAAGAGCGCTCACTGTAACATAGAATGCAGCGATGATCATCAACGTAAAAAAAATGGCGCTGGCGATCATAGATCGCATCTCGCCTTGAACGAGACCCTTGAAATCATGAACGACCACTACGATCCCTTCATCCGGAAGGATGCTGTTCGGATCGGTGTCTTCAGGCGCCAGCAGCTGTGTCACAAAACCGTAATTATTGATCGTATCCTTCAGCTCGGCGATAAAATTATCGGATCGCAATTCCGGAAGATTAAAACTCGCATCCATGGAGGATCCAACATTGGAAAAGACGGAGAATTCGAAACGGGCATTCTTCAGCCCCTGGCTGTTGAAGGCCTTTCTAAGGCGGTTGTTGATCTCCGGTTCGGTGTAGGTCTGCGTAACCGGCGGGATACGCATCATCTCCATGAGGAATGGGTCAGATGGCCGGAACACACCACCGGGCTTTAGTGGAAAGGACTTGAAGCTGGGTGTGGCCTTGCGCTGGGCAGTAAGACTTGAGGCTACCGATCGTACCGCATCGGCCATATGGTGTTTGAGCTCTTCCTTTTTGTTTTCATTCATGGTCACGATCCAATTGATCTGGATGTAAATTATCCCGACCAGAGAACAAGTGATCAGTAGAAAAATGATAGGAAAAATTTTTTTCAAACCCATATGTTTTAAGTGCACAACCAGGCTCCGCCCGACTTTTGTCCACCTGCAAAAATAGAAAAAGGATAATGCGGATACCAGTCTATACCCCAGGAGGGTCAGGTATTTAACGAAGGTTTCACAAAGATGGGGGTTTTCCCCTGAAAAAACACTATATTTAAATAAGACGGTTTTGTTATCCCGATGGATTAATTAATTTAGATATCATGGAGAGCCCTGCACCAGGCATATTGTTGATTGCTGATCCCTTCCTGAAAGATCCGAATTTCATGCGAACCGTCGTTTTCCTTTGTGAGCACCAGGATGAAGGCAGCTTCGGATTTGTATTGAATAAGAATTATGAATATACGCTTGATGAACTGGTTAGTGGCCTGGATGACCTTACGAAGATCCCGGTATACCTTGGCGGCCCTGTGCAAATGGATACGATCCATTTTCTGCACCAGTATCCGGATAAGATCAGCGGCGGTTATGAGATCATCGACGGGGTGTTTTGGGGCGGAAGTTTTGAGACCGCTATAGACCTGATCCGGACCGGAGAGATCGATATGGGGAAGATCCGGTTCTATATCGGCTATTCCGGCTGGGGCAGCGGGCAATTGGCAGATGAGCTGAAAGAAAAATCCTGGTTGACAACACAAGCCAGCCAACGGCTGGTCTTTCACAAAAAGCCCGCGGAGATCTGGAAGGACGCGCTCCGCGATCTGGGTGGAGAATATGAGATGATGGTGAACTTCCCGATCGATCCGCAATTGAACTAGGGCGGGTGGACCGCAATGGTTTCTTCAGTAAACCTACGACTTGCTTTCCAAGGGTTCTGCACCTTCAACCAATACAGTGACCTTATTATTCAGCACTTCCACAAACCCACTCCGGATCGTGAAGAATGCCAGGTGGTTGTTTTTATCCTTCAATACCTTTATCTTCCCTTCCTTCAATGCGCTGACAAGCGGAGCATGGCGGTTGAGCACTTCAAAAAGCCCCATCGCTCCAGGCAACTGAACGCCATAGACATCGGCGCTGAACAGCTTCTTCTCGGGTGTCAATATTTCCAGGTTCATATTATTCGTTTACTGACGCGCCTGAGCCAACAATTTTTTACCTTTTTCGATGGCATCGTCGATCGAACCCACCAGGTTGAACGCCGCTTCAGGATACTCATCCACCTCTCCATCCATGATCATATTAAAGCCCCGGATCGTTTCTTCGATCGGCACAAGAACGCCTTTCAATCCGGTGAACTGCTCAGCCACATGGAAAGGCTGGGACAGGAAGCGTTGAACTTTGCGGGCACGCGCGACGGTCATCTTATCTTCATCGCTCAACTCATCCAGACCAAGAATGGCGATGATATCCTGCAATTCCTTGTAACGCTGTAGGATCAGCTTCACCCGGTTTGCGCAATCATAGTGGGCGTCACCGACGATGAGTGGGGTCAGGATACGGGAGGTGGAGTCCAACGGGTCAACGGCAGGATAGATACCAAGGTCGGCAATCTTCCGGCTCAATACCGTAGTGGCGTCAAGGTGAGCAAAGGTCGTCGCGGGAGCCGGGTCGGTCAGGTCATCCGCAGGCACATATACCGCCTGAACGGAAGTGATCGAACCGTTGCGGGTAGACGTAATCCGCTCCTGCATCAATCCCATCTCTGTTGCCAGCGTAGGCTGATAACCCACGGCCGAAGGCATCCGCCCCAGCAACGCCGACACTTCCGAGCCGGCCTGGGTAAAGCGGAAGATATTGTCGATAAAGAACAGGATATCACGGCCCTGGCCTTTACCATCGCCATCGCGATAATATTCCGCGATGGTCAGACCGCTGAGCGCGACCCGGGCGCGGGCGCCAGGAGGTTCGTTCATCTGACCGAAGACGAAAGTTGCCTTGGATTCAGCCAACTCCGGCATCTTGACCTTCGACAGGTCCCAGCCGCCTTTTTCCATATCGTGCTTAAAGTCATCTCCATATTTCATGATGCCGGCTTCGATCATTTCACGCATCAGGTCATTCCCTTCCCGGGTACGCTCGCCAACACCGGCAAAAACGGAAACGCCCGCATAGGATTTGGCGATATTGTTGATCAACTCCTGGATCAATACCGTTTTACCAACACCGGCGCCACCGAACAGACCAGTCTTACCCCCTTTCGCATAGGGCTCGATCAGGTCGATAACCTTGATACCGGTAAAGAGTATTTCGGTGCTGGTACTCAGGTTCTCGAAGGCCGGGGGCTGGGCGTGTATGGGGCGGCCGCCAACCTTCGAAACTGGAGGCAATCCGTCGATCGGATCACCGGTCACATTGAACAACCGGCCCTTGATGCCCTCCCCGGTCGGCATCGTGATGGCGGCATGGGTATCAGTAACCGGGGTACCCCGCACAAGGCCTTCCGTTCCATCCATCGCGATACAGCGGACACTGTCCTCCCCGAGATGCTGTTGAACTTCCAAAACCAGCGTCTCGCCATTTGACTTTTTCAGTTCCAGCGCATTATATATTTCAGGAAGCTTGCCATCAAACTGTACATCGACCACGGCGCCAATAATCTGCTTGATCTTACCGGTACTTGCCATATAGTTATTTGTTAGATATTTCGGGGTCTAAATTTCGCGCAAAGGTAGGGTTGCAAGGCGAAAGAACCAAAGAACCACTGAAATCTCTATTTTTGCTCCTTTAGGCATTCATTTATGGAATTAATCGAAGTTACAACTCCCGCTCAGGCGGCGGCATTCATCCAGGTAAACATCCTGCTCAATCGATCGAACCCATCTTATATCCGCCCGATAGACAAGGAAATAGAAGAGGTGTTCGACCCCAGTCTTAACAAAACGTTCCGCCACGGAGAACTGGCCAGATGGATCCTTGAGGATCAGGATGGCCGGCCGATAGGACGAATCGCCGCCTTTGTCAATAAAAAGTATCGATCCAAGGGAGATGATGTCCCGGTAGGAGGCATCGGTTTTTTCGACTGCATCAACAACCAGGAAGCCGCAGATATGTTGCTGGATGTCGCACGCCACTGGTTGGGACAACGCGGTATGGAGGCAATGGACGGTCCGATCAACTTCGGCGAACGGGATAAATGGTGGGGATTGCTGGTGGAAGGATTCCATGAACCGTTATGGTCGATGAATTTCAACCCGGCTTATTACCGCGCGCTGTTCGAAAACTATGGTTTTCAGCCTTTCTTTCATCAGCTATGCTTCGGCCTGGACCCTCAGAAAAAACTGAGTGAGAAGGTTTTGCAGCGCCACGCGACGCTGGCGGCCGATCCGGCCTACCGGTCGGGCATGATCGAGAAGGGCAAGCTGGAAAAATATGCGCTGGATTTTTTGACGATCTACAACGCTGCCTATGCGGGCCACGGGGGCGGAAAGGAGCTGCGAAAGGAGCAGGCGATGGCACTGTTCCGAAAGATGAAACCGCTTATCGATGAAAGAATCGTTTGGTTCGCCTATCACGAGGACAAGCCGATCGCGATGTTTATCAATATTCCCGAATTGAATCAATACTATAAGCACTTCAACGGGAAATTCGGACTGCTCCAGAAACTGCAATTCGTTTGGCTCCGGTGGCGTGGCGCCTGCCGGCACTTCACCGGGATTGTCTTCGCCATCGTCCCCGAATTCCAGGGCAAGGGAGTAGACGCCTATATCATCACGGAATTGGCAAAAGTCGTCCAGCCGGCCGCCTTCTATACCCACTATGAAATGCAGTGGATCGGCGACTTTAACCCTAAAATGATCAACGTCGCCAAGACCCTCGGCGAGACCTTCGTCAGCCGGAAGCTTACAACCTATCGATATTTGTTCGACCGGACAAAGGAATTCAAAAGACATCCGATGCTGGGGTGATTTTTCCGGTTTTTAGACCGACTTCCCGGGAATGGAAGGTTTCCGTGAAACAAAAATAACTCAACTTATTGATTTTCAATATTTATCAGGTTGGCACAATAAATGAATTATACCCGCTACCTGAAAATTTAGAATGTTGATCGGCAGGAAAGTAGATCCTGATCCGTAAGATCTGAAAAATCCTTGAGGCCACCGATTGGTGGCCTCAAGGCATTAAAGGGAGGGCACAACCCCAAACGGGGCCCCGTCCAGATCCGATATGGCCAGTTGTTGGATTTGTGGTACGTTTGCTAAAATGGATAAGTTCATAGTCAGCGCCCGAAAATACCGGCCCCAGGACTTTTCGACGGTGGTCGGCCAATCCCATATCACCACTACCCTTAAAAACGCCATCAAGAACGACCAACTCGCACACGCCTTTCTGTTTTGCGGCCCCCGGGGGGTGGGTAAAACAACCTGCGCCCGCATCCTCGCCAAAACCATCAATTGCGAGAATATTCGACCGGATGGCGAAGCCTGTAACCACTGTCATTCCTGCGTATCTTTTAATGAAGGGACTTCCCTGAATATCCATGAGCTGGATGCGGCCAGCAATAACTCCGTGGATGATATCCGGACGCTGGTGGAGCAAGTAAGGTTTGCCCCCCAGGCCGGAAAATACAAGGTATATATCATCGATGAGGTTCACATGCTCAGCACTTCGGCATTTAATGCCTTTTTAAAAACGCTGGAGGAGCCGCCGCCCTACGCGATCTTCATTTTGGCGACAACGGAAAAGCACAAGATCCTTCCTACGATCCTTTCACGCTGCCAAATATTCGATTTCAAACGGATCACGGTGGCGGACACCGTGGAACACCTCGAGGACATCAACAGAAAAGAAGGGATCCACGCAGAAAAAGCAGCCCTCCAACTCATCGCCCAAAAGAGCGAAGGGTGTATGCGGGACGCGCTGAGCATCCTGGATAAAATTGTCAGCTTTACCAATGGAGAGCTCACGTATAAAAATACCCTGGAGCATCTCAACATCCTTGATGCAGATTATTATTTCCGCATCCTCGCCGCCATGCAGCAGCAGGACCTGGCGGAGGCACTCCTGGTCTACGACGATATAAACCGAAAGGGCTTCGAAGGCGATCTGGTATTGAACGGTCTGGCAGAATTCGTCCGCAACCTCCTGGTATGCAAGGACGAAAAAGTGGCTATCCTGCTGGAAGCGGTGGAGAGTTTCAGGGACCGGTATATAAGCGTGGGGAAAAAAATCGACGCCACCTACCTCGTGAGCGCATTGAACGTCCTGAATGATGCCGAGATCAATTATAAATCCGCCCGGAACAAAAGGCTCCATGTGGAGCTGACGTTGATCAAGCTTTGCTATTTGGCACAGGCTATGCAGGTAGTTGCGGGAGCATCCGGAGAAAAGAAGAAAGCGGAGGCCTTAAGACCGGTCTCATTCCGTAATATCCTGTCGATGGAGCCGGTGGTCCGCCGGGAGAAAAAGCCGGAACAGACCGCAGGCGCCAGGCTGATCATCGATACCGCGGCCGAACCCATTCAGGAGACCAAACCCGCGGAGGAAGCGAAACCGATGATCCCTGGTTCTGTGTCCGGATCATCAACCTCTTTATCAAAGATCCGGCAGCAAATCGCTGAACGGGCCCGTGACAAAGAGGCCGGAAGCAGCCGCGCGCTGGAATCCGAATCGCTCCACCTGGCCTGGCAGCAATATGCCGACTCCCTTCGGGAAAACCGGAACCCCGCCGTACAAAGCCTGGAACTGGCGAGGCTTCGGATCATCGACACCCAGACGTTCGAAGTTTCGACCAACAATAACCTGGAGCAGCGGTTCATCGAACAGGAGAAGCGTGGATTGTCTGAGCATATCCAACACGTATTTGTCAACAAGGCGATCAGTTTCACCGTGATCGTGGACGAAAAAACGCCGGACGAACCAGCGGAAAGACCACTGAACAAACGGGAGCAGTTCTTGCAGATTGCAGATCAATATCCGCTCGTCAAAGAGTTAAAGGACCGGCTTCGTCTGGAGCTGGATTATTGAACGAAAGATTTCGTTAAATCCAACTCCCTGCTTTGGACAATCAACGGATTGGCGGGAATTTTGCCATCGTTTTATAACGGCGAAAGCCGCAGGTTTTCAAGACGGCCACAAGCCGCTAATGACATCTATGAACGGTAACACGACACCAACTCTAAAAAGACAGATATTCCAGACGAATTCGACGGGCCGCTGGCAACGACTAAAATGGGGTGGGAGGATCTTTCTCTTGTTCCTTGTGCTGGGCGTCTTCATCCTCTATATCACCATCTCCCGCAATTATACGCCTGCCCTGCCCCGGATTAAGGAGCAAAGCCAGTTATACAAGAAGGTACTCGACACCGGCCGGACCTTCCTGATCAAAAACAGCCTGATCGAGCAATACGGAGGTTTCCGGAAATACATCAATGAGAAAGTGCCTTACCGGGCTGGCGCATACCCCGGACAAAAACGGGATTCCGATCGTCCAGGCGTCGCGCATGTACCGGTGGACACCAGTTTCCGGTCCTTCACCAAATTCCCGACAGGCATCAGGGCGGCGTTCTATGTCGACTGGGATGCGCAATCCTTCCTTTCGCTTCAGGAATATATCGACAAAATGAACCTCGTGATCCCTGAATGGATCTTTATTGACCCAACCGCGGATACGGTGACGACGGACATCGATCCACGGGCCTGGGCGGTAATGAAGAAGTCAGGGGTCAAGATCATGCCGATCCTCTCCAACAACTATAGAGAAGTGTTCCGCGGCGATGCCGTACACCGGGTTATCAATGACCCTGCAAAAAAACAACGGCTTATCTCCGATGTGATAAAGATCCTGGATAGGGACGATTTCATCGGCGTGAATGTCGATTTCGAGGAGTTGCAGGAGCCGAACAACGAAAAGCTGGTGGAATTCCAGAAGGATCTTTATGAGCAGCTGCATGCCCAGCATCTGTTGGTAACACAGGACGTTATTCCGTTCAATGAAGACTATAATTTCAAGGAGCTGTCAAAATACAACGACTATATCTTTCTGATGGCCTACGACCAGTACTCCGACGCATCCGGCCCCGGGCCGATCGGCGATCAGAAGTGGATCGAAGGAGCGGTCGATGCAGCGGTAAAAAATATCCCGGTTCAGAAGCTGATCCTATGCCTTGCGGCGTATGGCTATGATTGGCGGCTTGGCAAAGAAATGTCTTGCCGGACCGTCAGCTACCAGGAGGCGCTGTTTACGGCAAAAGACGAAGAGGCGACGATAGATTTTGACAACAACTCTTACGATCTGCACTATGTCTACGACGACGATGACAACGTGCAGCACCAGGTGCAATTTACTGACGCCGCTACCGTCTTCAACGCCCTGCGGTTCGCTACGGAATACGGGTTACCGGGAACGGCGCTCTGGCGTCTCGGCGACGAGGACCCCCGGGTCTGGTATTTCTATGATCAGGATATGCGCAAATCCGCGGTGGCTAATTTTGATTTCTCCGCGTTCGGCAAGGTAGACGCAAAAGCCAATGCGGACTTCGTAGACTACGAAGGATCGGGAGAAGTGCTGGACATCATAGCTACGCCAACCAATGGGCGCATCACGCCTGAGGTGGATAAGAGCGAACTGCTGATCAGCGAGGAGACCTACGATAGCCTCCCTTCGCCGTTCGTGGCCCGCAAATACGGGACGCAGGACTCGATGAAAATGGTGCTGACCTTCGATGATGGCCCCGATCCGGAATATACCCCGAAGATCCTGGACATCCTTAGCAAATATCATGTGCCGGCCACCTTTTTCATCATCGGGATCAATGCGGAAAACAATATCCCGATCGTCAAGCGTGAATTCAGGGAAGGACATGAGATCGGCAACCATACTTTCACCCATCCGAATATCGCCAAGGTCAGCCAGCGAAGGGCCGTGCTGGAGATGGAATCGACCCGGCTGCTGATCGAGTGTATCACCGGGCGGTCGACGATCATGTTCCGGGCGCCTTACAACGCGGACTTCGAACCGGAGAAATGGGAAGAGCTTATACCGGTGGCGATCGCCCGAAAAAAGAACTATCTTGATATCGGGGAGTCGATCGACCCCCTGGACTGGGAGCCCGGCGCCACAGCGGACAGCATCTTCGAGCGAACCGTTCGCCGGAAGAATGAAATGACAAGAGCGGGATTGAGCGGCAATATCATCCTGCTTCATGATGCCGGCGGAGACGGACGGGAGGCCACCGTGGAAGCCCTGCCGCGGATCATCGAATATTTCCAGAAGCGGGGGATCCAATTTACAACCGTGGCGGACATCCTTGGCAAGACAAAGGACGAGATGATGCCGCCGGTACCAAAAGGCAGCGGTTACTACCTCTTACAGATCAACTATTATTTTGCCGAGTTGGGATACTGGAGCAGCCATATCCTTTTCTCGACATTTGTGGTCTTCATGATCCTGTCGGTAGGCCGGGTGCTGTTCATCGCATTCATCGCCACCAGGGAATTCTTTCGCGAACGGAAATATGCGCTGACAGCCTGGTGGACGCCACAGGGTGTCGGAGCGCCGCTGGTGAGCATCATCGTTCCGGCTTACAACGAGGAGGTCAATGCCGTCGGTTCGGTCGAGAGCCTGTTAAGGGGCGACTACCCGAATTTCGAGGTCATCTTTGTCGACGACGGCAGCACCGATGCAACTTATGAAAAGGTCAGCGCGGCCTTTGCGGATAATCCCAAGGTCAAGGTGTATTCGAAACCGAATGGCGGAAAGGCCTCTGCATTGAACTATGGGATCAGCCGGTCCGAAGCCGAATATGTGATCTGCATCGATGCGGATACCAAGCTGTTGCCCGATGCCGTTTCGAGACTGGTGATGCACTTCGGCGACAACCAGTACCGGATGAAACGGACTGGCGGAGAAGGTGAAGCGGCAGGTCGAGGCATTGTCGGCGCCGTAGCCGGCAATGTAAAGGTAGGCAACCAGGTCAACCTGCTGACCCGATGGCAGGCAATTGAATATATCAGCAGCCAGAATTTCGATCGAAAAGCATTCGCGTATCTCAATGCCATCACCGTAGTGCCCGGCGCGATCGGCGCCTTCCGGAAAAAGGCAATTGAAGAAGCCGGCGGCTTTACGACAGACACGCTCGCGGAGGACTGCGACCTGACCATCCGTATTCTCCGCTGCGGCTACGTCGTGGAGAATGATAATTCGGCGATCGCCATGACGGAAGCCCCCGAGACGCTCAAACAATTCTTCAAGCAACGTTTCCGTTGGAGTTATGGCGTAATGCAGACATTCTGGAAAAACCGTGACGCCTTGCTAAACTGGCGATACCGCTGGCTGGGCTATGCGGCGCTCCCGAATATCCTGATCTTTCAATATGTCATCCCATTTGTGATCCCGCTGGCTGATTTCTTTATGGTCGTGGGGCTCATTACCGGCAATGCTTCAAAGATCGCGGGCTACTATCTGGTCTTTATGGTCGTGGATTTGCTGGTGGCCTTGCTGGCATTCTGTTTCGAGCGCGAAAAGCTGACGCAGCTGATCTGGCTGATCCCGCAACGGCTGATTTGGCGGTGGCTGACCTGGCTGGTGCTTTTCCGCGCAGTCCGCCGGGCGCTGAAAGGCGAGCTGCAGCATTGGGGTGTGCTGAAGCGCACCGGGAATGTAACGGTTGCATAAGCCGCCGGGCGCATTTCACCACGCTTTTCACCCAAAATGTCTTAATTTCACGGCTCCAAAATAGACAATGCGTTATGGCTGAAGTTATTTTAATGCCCCGGTTAAGCGATACAATGACCGAAGGCGTAATCGCCGCCTGGCACAAGAAAGTAGGAGACCCGGTCAAAAAGGGCGAGCTGCTGGCAGAAGTCGAAACAGATAAGGCTACGATGGACCTGGAAAGCTATAAAGATGGCACTTTATTATATACCGGCACGGACAAAGGCGGCAAGATCCAGGTCAATGACCTCCTCGCGATCATCGGCGCACCCGGAGAAGATATCTCAAACCTGGTGAAAGGCGGTAAAAGCGCCGCACCGGCCGCGGCATCTGCGACAGCGCCAACACCGGCAGCAACCAACTCAGCACCGGCCCCAACTGCCCCCGCAGCGCCGGGCCTCGACCTCTCCAAACAAGAGGAGGTGATCCTGATGCCCCGGTTGAGCGACACAATGACCGAAGGCGTGATAGCCGACTGGCATAAAAAGGTTGGGGATGCCGTGAAGAAAGGCGATATCCTCGCCGATATCGAAACGGACAAAGCCACCATGGAACTGGAAAGCTACAAAGAAGGGAAATTATTATACGTCGGCGCGAAGAAAGGCGAAAAGATCGCCGTGAATGATCTGCTGGCCGTAATCGGGGACGAGAAGAAAGTAAACCTTGAAAGGATCCTCGCTGCAGCTTCCGGCACTTCCGGCGCGTCAGCTCCGACAGTCGCTTCTACCACGACCGCAGCACCGCCTTCACCAACGACTGCCGACGTCGATTCGACGCACAGCGGATTATCGGTCAGCGCCGACGGCCGCATAAAAGCTTCTCCGCTGGCAAAAAAACTGGCCGCCGAAAAAGGCATCGATATCAGCAAGGTCACCGGTAGCGGCGATAACGGCCGTATCATAAAGAAAGATGTTGACAGCTATACGCCCGGAGCCGCCCAGGCCCCGCAGCCAGCGCAGACTTCCAGGCCGGCCATACCTTCCGCTCCGGCAGGACAGGTAAGCTATGAAGAGGTTCCCGTATCGCAGATGCGTAAAGTGATTGCCAAACGGCTGGCGGAAAGCAAATTTACCGCCCCGCACTTCTACATAACCATGACCGTGGATATGGATAAGGTCATAGAGAGCCGCGCGAAGTTGAACGAAATTTCACCCGTAAAGATCTCTTTCAATGATATCGTGCTAAAGGCCGTAGCAGTCGCCCTGAAACAGCACCCCGCGATCAATAGCAGCTGGTTGGGCGATAAGATCCGGATAAACCACCATGTCAATATCGGCGTGGCCGTTGCGATCGAGGATGGCCTTCTGGTACCTGTCGTGCGGTTCGCCGACACAAAAAGCCTCTCGCAGATTGCCGCAGAAGTCAAGGACCTGGCGCAACGGGCAAAGAACAAGAAACTGCAGCCCGCCGACTGGGAAGGAAGCACCTTCACCATTTCCAATATGGGCATGTTCGGGGTCGATGAGTTCACCGCGATCATCAACCCTCCCGACGCCTGCATCCTGGCCGTAAGTTCTATCCAGGCCGTACCCGTTGTTAAAAATGGAGCGGTCGTCCCGGGTAATTTGATGAAGCTGACGCTCAGCTGCGACCACCGGGTTGTGGACGGGGCAACTGGTTCCGCCTTTCTGCAAACCGTCAAAAGCCTGCTGGAAGAGCCGCTGCGAATGATGATTTGATGGCCGCCCACCGTCCGCTGATACCCTGCTGCAGTTACCCTGGTATTATCTCTTACACTGCTGACTTTTCTGCATTCACGTACTCGCCGCAAGTCGATTTATTCTATATTTATAGCCATGATTCATTCGGTTGAGGCCTGTTCAAGTAGTAATAAAATTCTACTGTTATGCGACAATACCTTAACCTATTACAACAGCTGGATCAATTCATCCGGCGGAAAAAAACGGGATCCCCGCCTGAATTTGCCCGAAAAATGGGCATTTCCGAACGCAGCCTTTATGAGTATCTAAGAGTTTTAAAGGAATTGGGGGCGCCTATCCGCTTCTCCCGGCAGGAGCACTCCTATTATTATGAGGTCGAAGGCCAATTCTTTGTGAGCTTCTTCTAGATCCCGCGCGTCTACAGGCAACTACCTGTACAAAAAAGACAAAGCCGCCTCATAGACATGAGGCGGCCCTTTAAACCTTATCCTATTGGGCATTCCTGTAGAAACAGGCTGCCCTTAAGAACTGTGTCCTTGCTGTTCCAACCAAACTTAAAAAACTTAAAAAGTTGATATGGGCCGATCGGATAGGTCGCGCTGTCTATCCTTCGCTACTACCGATCCAACCTGTCGATGAGCCTTGACCGGGGAGATTGGAAAATTGGGATCGTCAAACCACTAACGAGGACAAATATAGGAAGAATTCTGATTTGCGGCCTAAAAAGACCGCATTTTCTTAAAAATAATTTCATTTTTTCTTCTTTTCGCATAACTAATTGATTATCAATAACGTTTCCGCAAGACCTTATTCTATTGTTTGCTATTCCAACTAATTCCCCTAACTTTGCGGCCGTTATTCTCCTTTCTATCCACTTTCGTGACAACCTTCCGTTATAACTCCTGAAGGATAATGCTGTGTAGATGGGCTTTTTACAATTAAAATAGTTATCATTTTGTCGTTCAAACATCTCAATCTCATTGAGCCTTTGCTAAAGGCGTTGGATAATGAAGGTTACACCATCCCCACGCCAATCCAGGAACAGGCTATACCAATCATCCTCAGTCGAAAAGACCTGCTTGGCTGCGCTCAGACCGGAACCGGAAAGACCGCGGCTTTTGCGCTTCCTCTATTACAATTAATGTGTGAAGACGCAGCAGGCGTCAGCCAGGAGACCCGCCCGGGCGCACCCCGGCCGATCAGGGCGCTGGTGCTTACACCTACCCGGGAGCTGGCTATCCAGATCGATGAAAGTTTTGCCGCCTATGGCAAGTTCACCGGCATCCGGCATACCGTGATCTTCGGCGGCGTACCACAACATTCGCAGGTTCAGGACCTGCAAAAAGGGGTAGACGTGCTGGTGGCAACCCCCGGCAGGCTGCTCGACCTGATCGATCAACGGTATGTCCATCTGCAGCATCTCCGATATTTTGTATTGGATGAAGCAGACCGGATGCTCGATATGGGCTTCATTAATGACGTCCGGAAAGTGCTGACAAGACTGCCTGCCAAAAGACAATCCCTGTTCTTCTCCGCCACCATGCCACCGGAGATCCAGAAGCTGGCGGGCACGATCCTCGTCAACCCGTTAAAAGTAGAGGTCACGCCTGAGTCGACGACGGCCGAGACCGTACAGCAATCGCTGTATTTCGTGGAAAAGAAGGACAAGCGGTCTTTGTTGCTGCATATCCTCAAAGACAACTCCATTCCTACTGCGCTCGTCTTTACCCGAACCAAACACGGCGCCGACAAGGTTGCGCAGGGACTGGTCCGCGCAGGTATAAGAGCCGAAGCCATCCACGGTAATAAATCCCAGAATGCACGCCAGCGGGCGCTTGCGAACTTCAAGACCCGGCACACCCGCATTCTTGTGGCTACGGATATCGCCGCGCGCGGCATCGATATCGACGACCTGACACATGTCATCAATTTCGAATTGCCAAATGTACCGGAGACCTATATCCATCGGATCGGCCGGACCGGCAGGGCTGGAGCAAGCGGCACCGCACTGTCTTTCTGTGACCAGGAAGAAAGGGAATACCTGCGTGATATCCAAAAGCTGATCGCGCAGTCTATCCCGGTCGTGGAAGATCACCCGCATGTTATGGCCGCAGGGCTGCACCTTCGGGCGCCTGCATTGGCTGGTCCTGCACCTGCAGGCAGGAATGGCAGCATCCAGCGCAATGGTGATGTAAAGCGAAACGTTGAAACGAAACGCAATGGCGTAGCGCAGCGAACCCATGAGCCAAAACGGCGGGAAGAAATCAAGCGACCCGAACAGGTCAAACGCACCGAACAGGTCAAGCGCACCGAACAGGTCAAGCGACCCGACCAGGTTAGACGCCCCGAGCCCGCCAAACGACCCGAGGAACCACAACGTCCCCAGGAACCCAAACAACCTGAGGAACCTCAACGTCGGGACGACCAGAAACGCCGCGTAAACCTGCGACGCAACGGTGAAGTCAAGCCGCCGGAACCACGCAAACCCTACGAATCAACCGATTTCGACTTCCGCATCAACCAAAGCGAAGGGGACGAAAAATGGTAGAATTTGCCTAATTTGGGCAATCATGCGTTCCTTTCTTTTGCTGTTGTTGACGGGACTTTCTTTATCGTCTGGCCGACATCCGGCACCCGACGGAAGTCTCGCGTCGATGCTGACCAGGGCGAAATACGAAAGCTTCTTCCCGCACCATCATCCTTTATACAGCTATGAGGCCCTGATCAAGGCTGCAGCAGGCACCCCGCTATTCGCCGCGGAGGGAGATTCGGCCACACGCCGGCGTGAACTGGCCGCTTTTTTTGCCGAGATCGCACACGAGACAACCAATGGCGGCGCCTCGGCGACCGGCGGTCCGTACGCCTGGGGACTTTATTATACCGAAGAGCTGGGTTGCGGCGATGGTCATTGCCGCCAATACAACTCGGACAACGGCGGCCCTTATAAAGCGGTACCCGGAAAAACATATTATGGCCGCGGCCCCATTCAGCTTAGCTACCCTTATAATTACGGCCAGGCCGGGACCGATCTCCATTTACCGCTATTGGCTCACCCTGAACTGGTAAGCCACGACGGGGTAGTTGCCTTTCGGACCGCACTCTGGTTCTGGATGCGGGAAGACGATGGGGAACCATCCTGCCACGCGGTCATGACCGGGAAATGGAAGCCGGATGCGGAAGACCTGCGGCTGGGAAGACGACCCGGATTCGGAATGACGATCAATATCATCAACGGTAATGTTGAATGCCATACCCAATCACCGGAAGGCCGGAAGGAACAGGAAGATCGGATCGGCCACTACCGCCATTTTGCCGGCTTGCTCCAGGTGACGGTCGAAAAGGAGTGTGATTGCGCCGGGATGACACCTTATGGACAATAAACGACGATCCAACATTCTCCGGATCGCGCTGATCGCCTATATCGGGATTGCCGTGATCGCCACCATCCAGGGTCTGTCAGCCGGGCCCAAAGTCTACATTCCGGGCGGACGCCCCTATATCGATTATAATAATTTCCGCATCTTCAAATTTTCTTTCTACCATCTGCTCGCCGGCAAAGATATCTATCAGCTTTTCCCGGATGACCATTGGGATCTGTACAAATACAGCCCCGGATTTGCACTTTGCTTCGGGCTGCTGTCCTGGATGCCCGATCCGATTGGATTGCTGCTCTGGAACCTGATCAATTCCCTTTGTCTCTTTGCAGGCATCCGTCTGCTACCGCGACTGGACGATAACAAAAAAGCGTGGATACTCCTGTTCTGTTTGCTCGAAATGCTGTTGTCCATTCAGAATACCCAAAGCAACGGCCTGATGGCCGGACTGACGGTCCTGGGTTTCGCGCTGGCGGAACGCCGCAATTACCTGCTGTCAACCCTTTGCATTGTCTTCTCGTTCTATATAAAGATCTACGGCGCACTGGCCTTCATCTTTTATCTGTGGTATCCGGACAAAGGCAGGCTGGCGGGCTGGTCGATATGCTGGATATTGCTGTTCGCCGCGCTTCCGCTATTGGTGGTGAGCAGTCATCAGTTGGTCTTCCTGTACCGGAGCTGGTTCAATTTGCTCCAGAATGACCGGTCGGCCTCCATCGGACTGTCCGTCATGGGGCTGTTGGAGAGTTGGTTTCATCTCAGTTCGGTTAAAAACCTGGTGACGGCAGGAGGCCTGATCCTGTTCCTTGTGCCGCTACTGCGATGGCAGCTTTATCCGGACCCGAACTACCGGTTGTTGTATCTTGCCTCTACCCTCATCTGGATGGTGATCTTTAATCACAAAGCAGAGTCGCCCACGTTTATCATCGCGATGGCGGGAATCGGGATCTGGTTTTTCTCACGGGAACGTGACCTGCCGGATCGTGTGTTGTTGATCCTTTCCTTCCTGCTGATAAGTATGTCGGTCTCCGACCTGGTGCCTGCCGGCATCCGCAATGGCTTCATCCGCCCCTATGGGATCAAAGCGGTCATGGCCATCGTTGTCTGGGTCAGGATCGTATATGAACAACTGACGATGCCAAACCAATTGGCAGCCGCATAAACAAAACATGAGACTCGAACGCTCGACTTTGCAACTGCTCCGCCTGCACTTCTCCGTTTTCCTGATGCCGGTGTACTGGTTCGCCCTTGGTCAGGTGGCCCCGCAAGAGCGGGACTGGGGCCGGGCTTTGCTGATCTTCCTGATCCTCCATTTATTGGTTTATCCGGCAAGCAACGGGTACAACAGCTATATGGACAGGGACGACGGTCCCATCGGAGGCCTGCAACATCCGCTTGCGCCCACCCGGCAACTTTTCATGCTGACATTGGGGATGGATATCCTGGCATTGCTGCTCGGTCTGATGATCAATGGATATTTTGTCGCAGGGCTGATGATCTATATTCTGGCATCGAGAGCTTACAGCTATCGGGGTATACGGCTAAAGAAGTATCCGGTCATCGGCTGGCTGACCGTTGCCAGCTGCCAGGGCGCGCTGGTCTTCTTCCTCGTGTTTATGGGAAGCCACCCTTCAAATCAACCTCCTGATATCGCTTTGGAGCTGCGGCAATACTGGGAACCCATGCTGATCAGCTCACTGCTGCTTGGAGGGTTCTATCCACTCACCCAGGTGTACCAGCATGACGCCGACCGGAAAGACGGGGTCTTGACTCTCAGTATGCTGCTCGGGTATCGCGGGAGCTTTGCATTCACCGGCTTACTGTATTTCATCGCGGTCCTCCTGTTGGCCCGCTATTTCTTCTCGACCTTGCAGTTCACAGAATTTTATGTCGTGGCAACCTGCATGCTGCCGGTAGTCGTTTATTTCTTTATGTGGGCCGTAAAGGTCTGGAAAGATACTGCCCAGGCAAACTATGCCCATTCGATCCGAATGAATCTTTTGGGTTCCGTCTGTCTAAACCTGGGTTTCGTGCTGGTATTGATCATCGGCAGCCTGTAGTTGGTCCTATCTTTGCAGCGTTGGATAATTAGACAATCAAGTATATTTTGAGCAAGATCATTTCCATTGGGACGGCCGTCCCAGCCTGCAAGCATAAACAGGAAGATATTCTGCCTTTCATGCAACGTATCTATGCATGGGACAGTCAGGCAAAAAGAACGTTAAAGTTTCTCTATCAGCAAAGTGGCATTGAATGCAGATATTCGGTGATCCCTGACTATACCCGGCCAACAAACGAATGGGAATTCTATCCTCCGACCGAAAACCTCGAACCCTTCCCTTCCCTTGAAAAACGAATGGTTTTGTACCGGCAAAATGCTGGGCCCTTGTCGATCCAGGCTATTCATCGATGCCTTCTCGGCAAGTTGAAAGCGACGGAGATCACCCATCTTATCACGGTTAGCTGTACCGGGGTGAGCGCACCCGGGCTGGACCTTGAGCTGGTGGAATTGCTGGGGATACCACTCACCGCGTTCCGTACTTCGATCAATTTTATGGGTTGTTACGCTGCCGTGCATGCGCTGAAGCTGGCAGACGTGCTGATCAACGCCGATCCCCGCGCAAAAGTCCTGATCGTATGCACCGAATTATGCACCCTGCATTTTCAGCAAGGACAAACCATCGATAATATGTTGTCCAGCCTGCTTTTTGCCGATGGATCGGCCGCGGTCCTGATGACGTCGGATAGTGACCCCGCCACCGGGCTGACACTAAAAGGTTTCTATTCCGAGATCGTACCGAAAGGCAAGAGCGAAATGACATGGGACCTTTCCTCCACTGGATTTCAAATGACGCTGAGCCACTACGTGACCGATCTGATCAAAGCGGATTTCGCCGGATTGGTGCGCCATGCATTGGAGAAAAGCCGCCTGCGGCAGGAAGAGATCACCCACTGGTGTATCCACCCGGGTGGTAAAAAAATATTGGATACGATCGCCAAAAGCCTTTCCCTGCCGGCGGGCGACCTGGATGACAGTATCGAAACCCTTAAACATTTCGGAAATATGTCTTCCCCCACGATCCTTTTCGTACTTTTCCGAATGATGGCAAGGCTCGAGTATGCCCGGCCAAATCGTATCTTCGGCGCCGCTTTCGGTCCCGGGCTGACGATGGAGACATTTATCGCAGAAACGAATTAGCAATGAGCCGATTTTCCAAACGAAGCTACGAGAAGGAAATACTCGATCAGGACAACATTCCCTTTGCCGACATCCAACAAAACATGCGGGAATTGAATTTCATAAATACCTGGCTGGGCGGCCACCGGATCAGCATCCTGGGATTGCGCCAATTGCTGGGTGGAAGGCACCGCATCCGGATATGCGAGATCGGCTGCGGAGGCGGAGACAACCTCCGCGTATTGAGCCGCTATTGCCGGCGCCATGGGATCGACACAGAAGTCGTAGGAGTGGATATCAACCCGCATTGCATCAAAGTAGCCAGTGAAAAATGGGAGGACGGACAGGCACAATGGATACCCTCCGACTACCGGCAGGTGCTATTCGAGCGGCGGAAGCCGGATATCATCTTCTCGTCGTTGTTCTGCCACCATTTCACGGACACAGAGCTGGTATCGATGATCCGCTGGATGGAAAACAATAGCATAGCCGGCTGGTATATCAACGATTTGCACCGCCATCCGCTGGCATACCATTCCATTCGATGGATGACCCGGTGGTGGTCGCGGTCATACCTGGTCAAAAATGATGCGCCCCTGTCCGTGCTGCGGGGTTTTACCCGCACCGACTGGGAATCGATCCTCCGGGAAGCCGGGATCGAAGCGTACCGCCTGAAATGGAAATGGGCCTTCCGGTGGCTTCTATACCGCTCCTCCGGGCTAACCGTCTCTTATGCCGCCGGATAATAAGCCATACGATGTCATCATCGCCGGCGGCGGCCTGGCAGGGCTGGCACTGTCTATCCAATTGGCCAGATCCGGCTATTCGGTCGCCTTGCTGGAGAAGGAAACGTACCCCTACCACAAAGTCTGCGGCGAGTACATCAGCCTGGAAAGCTGGAATTTTCTTGAAGAGCTGGGCCTCCCGTTAAGCGACTGGAACCTGCCGGTCATCCATCAGCTTCTGGTATCCGCACCAAACGGCGAATCGATCAGACATGAGCTTCCACTGGGTGGATTTGGGATCAGCCGGTTTAAGCTGGATGCGGCATTGGCTGCAATTGCGCGATCGGAAGGTGTCGAGCTTCGAGAATCGGTAAAAGTGACGGATATGAGGTTCGAACGCTCATTGTTCGTCGTTCAGACAAGTAACGGAGTGCTGTATTCGAAGCTCGCCTGCGGGACCTATGGCAAACGAAGCAACCTGGATATCAAATGGCGCCGAAAATTCACCTTTTCAAAGTCAGACCGGCTTAACAACTACGTCGGCGTAAAATATCACGTCCAGGCAGACATTCCGGACGACCTGATCGGGTTGCATAATTTCAGGGACGGGTATTGCGGTATCTCCCGGATAGAAGACGGGAAATGCTGTCTTTGCTATATTACTGCCGCGCGCAATCTCCGGGAAAGCGGGAACTCCATCCCTGCGATGGAAATGGATATCCTCCGGCGCAATCCCTTTTTGGATAAAATTTTTTCCACAGCCAACTTTCTCTTCCAACAGCCCGTGACTATATCTCAAATCAGCTATGAGCGGAGGACCCGGGTTGAGGATCATATCCTATTCATTGGTGATGCGGCAGGAATGATCCCTCCGCTGGCCGGAAACGGAATGAGTATGGCCCTTCACGGCAGCAAGATCGCGTACCATTGCATCGACGCCTGGCTAAAGGGGCAAACTGCCCGCTATGAAATGGAGCAGGAGTATATTGACCGTTGGAACAGACAGTTCGGCAAACGACTATGGGTAGGCAGGGTTTTGCAGACCTGGTTCGGCAGCGAACGGCGGACAAATTCCCTGTTAAATTCACTAAAACCCTTTCCAAAATTGGTAACATTTTTGATCCGTCAGACACATGGGGAGCCATTTTAATACCGTACTTTTTATCGGATTGATCCTTTCACTGTCCAGCCAGGCACAGGGTTATCATGCGATAGAAGGCTCCCCCTACGCAGGTGCGATCGGCGCCGCCAATAACCCGGCCTCCATCGTCAACACTCCCTATCCCTGGGATATCACACTGTTTTCGGTGGAAGAAAAAAATACAACCAACGCATTACGACTCAATGACTATGGTTACCTGACCAGGGACACGATCCACTATGCCTGGACGAATGGGCGGTTCGCGAGATATGCGGCATTCAATTTCAATGTGCACTTGCTCAATGTGCGACTGGCGATGGGCCGGAAACAGGCGATCTTTTTCGGCGCTAATCTCCGGGGCTATGGTTCGGCACGGACCGGGCCGGTCAATTATAATGACACGCTAAAGAATATGAACGAATTCTTCAACACCAATGAAGGGACCACTTACAATGCCAGTATGGTCAGCAGCAGTTGGGTAGAAGGGTTCATCGGTTATAGCAGGACCTTGACGGACAACGCTTATGGCCGGCTGAATGGCGGCATCACGCTGAAGGGCATGCGCGGCATCTCGGGCGCCAATGCACAGCTGGTATCCGGCTCGGTCAACCGTACCATCCCAACCGGCAGCCTGCTCACCGTTTACGACCTGGCGGCAGGCAGCGGGCGATACGGCTATTCATCCAATTACGACTACTGGAAAAAAGGGCATAGCGCGATACAGAACTGGAAAGACTTCCTTGGACATACCAAACCCGGGGCCGCCGTCGATATGGGGGTTGAATACCTGGTAAAGCCGCAAACAGTGAACGTCTATGACGAAGGCGACAGTTACTACGACTATGACTGGAAGATCGGGGTTTCTTTGCTGGACATCGGTTTCAACCAGTACGTGTATGGCTCGCAAAGCAGGGTGATCGGCGATCCGAGGACAGACGTGACCGATTCGGCACTAAACCAGAAATTCCAACGGATCAGCACCGTCGCCCGCTTCAATGATAGCATGTCGACCATCGTAAACGAATACAATTCCATCGCCGGAAAATTCAAGATATGGAATCCGGCAAGACTGGTGATCAACGTGGATCGGCCGCTACCTGATCATTTCGCGGTGAACGCCAACCTGACGCTAAACCTCGGCGGGTCCAATATGGGCCAACGTTTCTTTACCAAAGAGATCACCTTGCTCTCGGTTACGCCGCGATGGGAGGTCAAACGGCTCGGCGCTTACCTGCCCGTGCAAGTGACGACCGACGGCAAGCTGTGGGTAGGCGGCGCATTCAAAGCCGGCCCCTTGCTAATGGGGATCGACAATTGGGCCAATCTGTTCACCAAAACCAAAATGGCCAACGGCGGGATCTACCTCGCATTGGTGATCAGGCCGGGAAAAGGCTTCTCGTTCAAAGAGGAGAAACGATATACTTGCCCGAAGAATTAAATTGTATTATTTTGGGGTTATGAAAAAACCCATTACCATTGTTCTGCTGGCGTTATCGGTCATCTTCCACCCCGCCGCCGGCCATTCTCAGGATACATCCGGCCATTCTCAGGATACACCCAAGGTAAATTCCCAAACGGATGCGCCGAATGGTGACAAAACCTATACCAAGGTAGAGATTGAATCCTCCTTTCCCGGCGGCAGCAGCGCCTGGCTGCAATTCCTTCAACAACACCTCGTCTACCCAAATAAAGCCGTAAGAAAAAAAATCGAAGGCACGGTCGTTGTACAATTCATCGTGGATAAAGACGGAAGTGTCTATGACATGAAGGCCCTGACGGGTGATCCCTTGCTACAGGAAGCGGCGTTGAAGGCAATGGCCAATACTCCGCGATGGATCCCGGCAATGCAGGACGGCCGAAAAGTGAAGTCATACAAGAAACAGCCCATCATCTTCAGACTTCAATAACCGGTCTCCGCAACCTTAAACCTGAACGCTATGAGATGGTTGATTGTCGTTGCTTTCATCGGGGCTTTTCCACTTGGTAGCATCGCTCAGACCCGCGAAAATGAAAAGATAATCTTTCTGGACAAGAACGGCCAACCGGCAGCGGAAAAAAAGGCCGCATTCCAGCAACAGATCGTTCAAGTCGACGACACGACGTGGGAATACAATTTTTACCGGAAAAACGGCCCCCTGATCAGGTCCAGCCAAACAAGCGATGCACAAGGCAGGGTCTTGAATGGCCGGATTATCGCCTATTCTCCCGTCGGTCGCCCGGATACGATCGGCTATTATAAGCGCGGTGTGCAGACAGGCGATTGGTCTTACTATACTTCCGCCGGCCCTTTGCTGCTGCGGCGTCACTATGACGATGGCGTACTGATCTGGGCGAAGGATTCGGCAACAGTCCGGCGTGAGGCGGATTCCGCGAAGGCTGCTCGTCTCAGCCTAAGAATTGCCGGCGACACCGATGCCGCATTCCCGGGAGGCGACACCGCGTGGCTGCGCTACCTTAATAAGACCTTGCGTTATCCGGATGATGCTGTCATGAACAATATTATGGGAACAGTCGAAGTTACTTTTGCGGTCGATACAGTCGGGCACATCCCTGAACAATCCGCCTGGATAAGCCGGTCTGTTAGCCTCTCTATCGATCAGGAGGCCCTTCGAATCATGAGGAGAAGCCCTGCCTGGACACCTGCGATCTATAAAGGTCGATTGACATGGTCTTACAAACGTCAGCCGATTGTTTTTAAATTGGAGACACGATAACCAGGTGATCTGAATTTAATTTCCAATAAATTTTGAAAGTTCAGAAATATTCTGCACCTTTGCATTATGAACCTCACGGAAGCAAAAGCAAGATTTATCGCGGATTGGGGCCGGTTCGGCACGAACTGGGGCATCAACCGGACCATGGCGCAGATCCACGCGCTGTTGCTGGTCAGTCCTGATCCCCTTGGCGCCGAAGAAGTGATGGAAGAACTCAATATCAGCCGGGGTAATGCAAATATGAATCTCCGGGAACTGATCGACTGGGGCCTCGTTCAAAAGGTCCTCATCCCGGGCGAACGCCGCGAATTCTTTATCGCCGAGAAGGACATTTGGAAAGTGGCGAGACAGATCGTAAAAGAGCGCAAGAAGCGGGAACTGGACCAGATGATCCCGGTATTGAAAGAGCTGAGCGAAGTGGAAGGAGACCGCCGGGACAAGGCCGTCAAAACGTTCACGGACACCATCCAGAACCTCCGTAAATTCAGCGAACAGGCCGACAAGACATTGGACACTATGATCCGCGCCGATGAGCACTGGTTCCTCGGTAGCCTGGTCAAGCTCTTTGCGTCCGCCCGTCAATGATCGCGTCGCGCCCGACCTCTACGCCACCTGACCCGATCGGTTTCACCTTTTCGCATCCGCGGCTGAAAGCAGCGCTGGCTTCATTGATAAAAAAAGACTCCGAACAAGAAGCATATCAAAATTGTAGTAGCTAAGTATGTCGTCAACAGGAAAAAAAACCATGGTCCTGGGCGCCTCACCCAACCCCGATCGATACAGCAATATGGCCGTACGCAGACTACGGAATGCGGGTCATCCGGTTTCGGCGATCGGCCGCAACCACGCGACTATCGGCGACGTCGAGATCGCCACGGAACAGCAAGCGATCACGGATGTAGATACCGTAACACTCTACCTGAATGCCGGCAACCAAAAAGAATATTACAACTATATCCTTTCATTACACCCCAGGCGCATTATCTTCAACCCCGGCGCCGAGAACCCCGAGCTTGAAGCCCTGGCTTCCACTAACGGCATCCAGCCGGTCGAAGCCTGCACACTCGTCCTGCTCAGCACGGGTCAATATTGATCATACTGGGCAAAACCATAACCCGCATCGACACTGACGACCTCTCGCGCCCTTAATAATACTTTAACAACTGACCGATTTTGCTAATAAGGGCTTTTTTGGTAAATTCGGCAAATCCTTATTTATGCTATGGCGAAAATTTAATGGTGACCCGATCGAGCTCCCCATTGTTGATGCCGTTGAACATGCCATCCGACGAGAATCCGAAAAAGGTTATCGGTTAAAAGTCTGTATCGGTACCGACTCCCAGGTCAAAGGTCTTGAAACTGAATTTGCCACGGTGATCGTGTTCCTGCGCGAAGGCCACGGTGGATTCATGTTCATCCACAATGAAAAGACCAGGCACCAGTACTCGATCAAGGAACGGATGCTGGTCGAAGTGGCAAAGAGCATCGAGATTGCTTATGAACTCTGCAATCTGTTCAGCCGCTACAATGTTGACATGGAAGTGCATGCCGACATCAATACCAACCCTCATTTCAAGAGCAACGATGCCCTGAAGGAAGCCATGGGTTATATCCTTGGGATGGGATTTGCGTTCAAAGCCAAGCCTGAAGCATTCGCCAGCAGCAGCTGCGCGAACAAGGTGGTCAACTAACGGGTACCCCTACCCTCTCCGTCACTGCAACAGATCGTGACCCACCACGGTCTAAGGAATTGTCTCCCCTTCATCTTTCGCCTCCTCAAATTCCCTGTTCCCCTCTTCTATCCGGCCAAGGATCTTGTCCCTGCCCATTTTCTTAACCGTGCTCGTGACAAAATGCTCGGGCAGGAATTGCCAGCTTTCCCGCATCCTCTCCAGGAAGTCCTTTACATTCTTGCTGACGGTGCGCTGGTTTTCTTTGTCGGACTTCGTGAAAACAAGACAAAAAGGTATCTCCCACTTTCCAAGCGTATTGACAAATTCCAGATCGATCTTCTGCGGGGCGTGGCGACTGTCGATCAGGATAAAAACCATGACAAGAGTGGTGCGCTTCCGAAGGTAGTCTTCGATCATTTTCTCCCATTTCCTGCGCTGACTCTGCGAAACCTTCGCAAACCCATAGCCCGGAAGGTCGACCAGGTACCACTCATCGTTAATCAAAAAATGATTGATCAGCTGCGTTTTACCGGGAGTGCCGGATGTTTTGGCCAGTTTTTCGCTGCCCGCGATCATATTGATCAGGGAGGACTTTCCAACATTGCTGCGACCGATAAAGGCGTATTCGGGTCTGTCCGGTCCTGGACAATGCAGATAATCGGGGCTGCTGATGACGTAAACGGCAGAACGAATGACCATACGTTTGAATGAGGGCCTAAGATACGTACCTTTACCGCCGCAATGGCCAACTATTCACACGACAGGATCGTCCCCTTCAAGGACTCGGAACTGGGAAAGAAGCAACAGATCGCCGAAATGTTCGACAAGATCGCATTCAGGTATGATTTTTTAAATCGTTTCCTGTCTGGCGGGGTCGATATTTTTTGGCGTAAGCGCGCCATCCGCCAACTGCGGGGCTTACCCGTCGACGCCGAGATCCTGGATGTGGCGACCGGAACCGGCGATATGGCGGTCTTGCTGGCCCGCTATCTTCCAAAAGTACGTATCACCGGGGTCGATATCTCCGAAGGCATGCTGCAAGTAGGCCGGCAAAAGCTGGCCAAAATGAAACTTGAAAGCCGTATTACCCTGCAGCCGGGAGATAGCGAAGCCCTCCCTTTCCCTGACGACCATTTTGATGCCATTACCGTCGCCTTTGGCGCACGGAATTTCGAGAACCTCGAGAATGGGCTGCGTGAAATGAGAAGGGTCCTGAAGCCCGGCGGAAAACTGGTGGTGCTGGAGTTCTCCCAACCGCGAATCCCCGTCGTCTGCCAGCTATACAGGATATATATGCGACGGATCGCACCGCGGATCGCAGGGATCGCCGCCAGCAACCGCGACGCCTACCAGTACCTGAACGATTCGGTACAGGCCTTTCCCGAAGGCGGGCGCCTGATCGGCATCCTCGAGACATGCGGTTATGCCCGCACCGGACTAAGACGTCTAAGCCTTGGGATCTGCTCGGTCTACACGGGAGAAAAGGTTATCAACCGCAATTAATCGACCGTTTTACCGTTATTCATTATTCCAAATTTCCAGCCTATAGAGATTATTTACCCTCGATCTTCAGCCGCAGCTTAATTGTTGGCTTATTTTATTGATTTTAAATCGATTATGAAATTATTTGGAATAAGAATGACCGGGGGTATCCGTATTATCGCGTTTCTGTTCGGACTGATGGCCGTTGCTGCGCGTGCAGATGCGCAACTCCAGGAGCTGAATCTGCCGGATCATGATTCCAAACCCTTTTACCTGGGCATTGGGTTTATGTACGAACAGTCTCATTTCCAGGTCAGTGCGCATCCAAAATTCCTCCAAAGCGATAGTGTCCTGTATGTCAACCCGTTAAATACAGGGGGATTCGGGGTTTCCGGGATGTTTACCTTTCATGTCATGGACCACCTCGAATTCCGCCTCGCCTTTCCGGAATTTATCTTTGCCTCCAACTCCCTGTCCTATCATGTCAACTATCCGCCAAATGGCGAGACTACCTTGGCTACAAAACAAATCCAGTCCCTCCTTTTAGGCTTCCCCGCGCATGTCAAATTCCTTTCCGACCGGATCGACAATTTCCGGGTCTATATGCTCGGCGGGATCAATTACCAATATGACCTGGCTTCCAATTCCTCCGCGCGCAAAGCGCAGAACCTCGTGAAGCTGTCTCCGTCTGATTTTAGCATCGAGGCCGGCATCGGATTCCAATTCTATTTCCCCGTATTCATTTTGTCCCCGGAGCTTAAGTTCAGCGAAGGCATCAAGAACGTCCATGACCGCGATCCCAACCTGCAGTACTCAAACGTCATCGACAAGCTCAAAACCCGCATGATCGTTTTCTCCCTGATCTTCGAAGGGTAACCGCGGGTTACGCGATATCGATGGCGGTGACCTGAACCCTCAATAATCGTATTGCCGCCTGAACATATTGATCCGGACTCCGGCCGTAAGCGTGGTGGAGTTGGAAGAATGGTAGGTTCCGGTAGGATCGTTTACCGAAAATCGACGATACATAGCCGATAGCTCCAGGAATACATTCTCCCGCCATTGCCACGATGCCAGTCCTGAAACATTGACGACATAGGCTGGAATGCCCGAACCGATCTGGAAACCAAAATCCCGGGGCCGCGTCGTATAGTCCTCGAAAATATTCCCCCCGAAATTGACCCCTGCGGAATCAAGCCCCTGCTTGTAGTAGATAAGCTTCCCTTCCAGGGTCCATTTATAGGTGGGTTGATAACGCAAGATCCCGATGAACTCGGCAAAATTGGCCCCGAGTGGGTGAGCCAACGGCTGATTATAATGACTGTAATTGTCGACGGTGTCGTTGTGCTGGTAGACATAGGGCCTGACAAGGTTGGTTTCCAGCTGCAGGTCGAGGTTCCGGATATTAAAGACATTGATGTACTTCATACCGGCCTGAAGTCCCTGCTTGTTTGCCCAGTACCCGTCGGAATAGTGAAGGATCTGATGCAGCACAAATTCGTCGATGAGCAATTGCCCATATAGCTGAACGGTATGGCCGATATTTAATTTGAGATCCAATCCGGCTGTCGTTTTATCCGGACTTCCATTTTGCTGCTGGGCCGAGACCAAAAAAGCCACCGGATTCAGATAGGATAGCTCATACCCGTTGCTCCGGGTAAAGATCACGTTCTCGAAGATCCCCACGGTCGCCCAGGGCAACGCGTTTATACTAAGATGATGGGTAACGCCATATTTCTTGGGATAAAGGAAATCGGAGTCGGGCGCAAAATGCTGGTCAACCAGCTGCATATACATCACCTGGTAATTGAGTTTCCAGATCCGCGTATTGATCTTCGCAAAAGCATACGGCGCCCCATA
>Ga0206895_1051_pt1 | contig 33822 bp, 21 predicted proteins | sample Alteio_BWOrgHeat_51_FD_152967 | JGI IMG/M metagenome (GOLD analysis project Ga0206895, IMG submission 152967) | Enriched cells from forest soil in Barre Woods Harvard Forest LTER site, Petersham, Massachusetts, United States -... | ecosystem: Environmental > Terrestrial > Soil > Temperate forest >...
TCTCTCATCGTAGTCTTTGAGGAGTCACACGTCACGTCACATATCACAGAGAAAACAGCATTAAACTAAAACAACTGTTATGAGAAAAAATCTTTTTTTCCTGGCAATTGTGTTGCTGTACAGCACCATTTCACTGTCACAAACAACACGCCAAATCTCCGGTAAGATCCTCGATTCCAGAGACAAATCGCCTCTCACCGGCGTAACCATCACCACCAAAGGCTCAAAAGCCACCGCAATTTCCGGGCCGGACGGCAGCTTTACCATCAAGGTGAGCCCCAAGGCCACCGCCCTGCACTTTTCCTACATCGGCTTCGACGATCAGGAGATATCGATCAGCTCCACCACCGACGACCCTATTATTATCTCGCTCGCCACGACGCAAAAAGCCCTCAACGAAGTGGTGGTCGTAGGGTACGGAAAGGCGTCTAAACGCGACCTGACCGGCTCTATCTCCAGGATCGATTCCAAAGACGTACAGGATTTCCCTGCCCCCAGCTTTGAGTCGGCCATCCAGGGTAAAGCGCCCGGCGTCGTCGTTGCCTCCGGCAGCGGCCGTGTCGGTGAAGCCATCCAGATCAATATCCGGGGCATCTCTTCCATCTCCGCCAATACTCAACCACTTTATGTGGTTGACGGCCTGCCTATCACAAGCACCAGCCTCTCAGACGGCCTCAACAATCCTACCAACCCGATCGCCGATATCGACCCGAATGACATCGCATCGGTCGAGATCCTGAAAGACGCCTCCGCAGCTGCAATCTATGGCGCCCGCGCATCAAACGGCGTTATCCTCATCACGACAAAAAAGGGGAAGAACTCCCGTAAGACCGACCTGCAGCTCAATACCAACACCGGCATCAGCAACCCCGCCCGCCAGCGACACTACATGGATGCCAAACAATATCTCCAGTTTGCCCACATTGCCGCAAACGACGACGGCTGGTACGATTTCGCCAATAACGTCTCCGGTTTTCCCAGCCAGGATTCCGCTCAGAACTGGTATTGGGATAATATCTACGCGCCAAATCTCGCCTTCTTTTCGTTGGGAACCGACTGGCAGAACGCCGCCGTAAATACCAACTGGCAGCAGGCATCCTTGCACAAAAACGCCCCCAACCATCAGATCGACCTGTCGGCCAGCGGCGGCAATGACAAGACCCGGTTCTTTATCTCGGGCTTCTATAATACCCAGGACGCCATCCTCATCAACAATACCTTCAGCCGTTATGGCGCCCGGTTCAACCTCGACCACAACGCCACCGACAATCTCGTGTTCGGACTTAACCTGGCCGTAGACCGCTCCCAGCTAAACAAGGTCTCTAACGATAACGCATTCTCCACCCCGGGCCAGCTGGTGTCCCAGTTACCACTTTCACCCTACCTCGACCCTACCACCAAATTGCCGAACTCAAATACCCTTTATCCAAACAGCATCTATGACGCCCTTTATGATCTCGACCACCAGGTCACCTACCGGACCATCGGAAATGCCTATGGAAACCTCACTATCGTTCCCTCCCTCGCATTCCGCTCCGAAGTAGGCGCAGATATCCTCGCCCTCGACGAAACCCAGTTTCAGGGCAAAGAAAGCATCGACGGGGCCCCATTCGGGAAAGGCGCTCTTATCCACTCCCAAAGCACCACCATCAACACCAATAACTATTTTACCTTTACGCCCAACGTTGGGGACGGCAATAAGCTGAACGCGGTGCTTGGGATGAGCTACGAACAAAACGACCTGATCCAAAGCGCCACTAACGGTCAGAGCTACCCCTCGGACCGCATCAAGAATCTGTCCGGCGCCACTAACGTCACCTTCGGAAACTCCATCAATGCGCGTTATACCTTCCTCTCTTACTTCCTTCGTGGCAATTTCTCCATTCAGGATAAATACCTCTTTTCCGCCAGCGTCCGTACCGACGGATCGTCCCGCTTCGCACCCTCCAACCGGTATGGCTGGTTTCCTGCGGCATCGGCGGGTTGGGTGATCTCGGATGAGAATTTCATGAAAGACAGCAAAACGATCAACCTCCTGAAATTAAGAGCCAGCTATGGCCTGACCGGCAACTCGGAGATCGGCGAAAACCGCTTCGAATTTCTATATGGCGTCACCAATTATCCTAATCTTCCCGGTTATTCTCCAGTTCAGCTGCCAAGCCGCAACCTGCGCTGGGAAAAGACTGCCCAGGAAGACGTCGGCATTGAATTCGGTCTGTTTAAAAGCCGCCTGACCGGTGAGTTGGACTATTATCAGAAACAATCCTCCGACCTCCTGCTAAATGTAACCACACCCTCTACAACAGGCTTCACGTCAATTACCCAAAATCTGGGAAAAATGACAAACAAGGGCGTCGAACTAAGCCTCACTTCTCAAAATTTCATCGGCGATTTCCGCTGGACCACCACCTTAACCGTTGGATACAACAAGAATAAGGTTGGCAATATCGGCGGCCAGATCATCGAAAGCGGCGACCAACTGGAACGCGCCATCGACGGCCAACCCATCGGTACTTTCTATATGCAGAAATTTGTCGGCGTCGACCCCGCCAATGGCGATGCGCTTTATGCCGATGCCAACGGAAAACCTACCAACGACTATAACAACGCCGCCCGATACGTCGTCGGGAAATATACACCCGACTATACCGTGGGCCTGACCAACACGTTTTCTTATAAGAAGGTCGACCTCAGCCTATTCTTCTACGGCGTCACCGGCAACAAGATTTATAACGGCGGCGGACAGTACATGTCGGACGGCTTCGCCAACGGCAATCTGGACAACCAGACGACCGACCTCCTCAACGCCTGGACCCATCCCGGTCAGATAACCAACGTCCCCCGGGCTGGCTTGGGGATCCCGGCAAACTCCAACGCATCCGGATTTTCCACCGGTGGCAACGCATCCACACGCTGGCTTTATGATGGGAAATACATCCGGCTTAAAAACGTGACCCTCGGCTATACCATCCCCACAGCCGCGGCCACCGCCCTGAAGATCTCCTCCGTCCGCATCTACGCCAGCGTCATCAATATGTTTACCTGGACAAAATACCCCGCCGATCCCGAAGTCAATACGAACACCCTAAGCATCATCGGCGGGGGTGAGGATTTCTATACGATCCCACAGGCAAAAACCTTTACCGTTGGTCTAAACGTAAAATTCTAAACCCTATCCACCATCAAAATAGAAAAACAATGAACTATCTAAAATATTCAGTCGCGATCATCGCGTTCCTTATTGGAACCGTCGCCTGTAACAAAGACCTGAACGTCCAGCCGCAAAACAATGTTACCTCGGATGAGATCACGACCTCCTCGGATGTGGAAACGATCCTCTTTGGCGGCTACGCTGGCTTGCAGGTACCCGGCTGCTTCGGCGAAAGCTTTATATTTTGCCCCGATCTGATCGCCTCCGACAGTATGGTCGACTATGTCGGTACATTTTATAATTATGCGGCAGTACAGAACAAGATCCAGGTCGCTACCAATAGCATGACCGGCGGTATCTGGGTTGCCGGATACAATGTCGTCAATATCGCCAATACGGTATTGGACAAGATCAGCATCGTCGATGCCTCCGACCAGCCAACCGTTCAGGGCGAAGCCTATTTCCTGCGCGGAACGGTCTTTTTCTACCTGACCGGGATCTTTGCGAAACCCTATTCGGATGGAAATGCCACTTCCAACCTTGGGATTCCCGTCGTCCTGCGACCGACCTATGCCTATGACTCATCTTCAAACGGAGCCGACAAACCTGCCCGGGCAACCGTCGCGCAGAGCTATGCACAGATCGTCTTCGATCTTCAATCGGCGATCAGCCTCCTGCCAACGTCCAATGTCAACTTCCGCGCCGATGTCTACTGTGCACACGCCATGTTGTCGCGCGTCTACCTCCAAATGGGCATGTATGCAGAGGCAGCGGCACAAGCCGATACCGTGATCGAATCAGGCAACTTCACCCTGACCAGCACCTTCAACCAGACCTTCAATACCGATGGCAATTCAAGAGAAGACATCTTTGCCATCCAGCAATCCTTACAGTCCAACGCCGGAACGGCCAATAACGGGCTGGCCACATTCTATATGCCCTTTTCGGTGAACGGGGTACAAGTGGGTGGGAGAGGAGAAGCCCAGATCGATCCCCTTTATGCCAGCGACTTCGAACCAGCTGACTTCCGCGTCAATTACGTGACAAACGGTACCAGCATCTCGGGATTCTCCGGGACGTATACCAACAAATGGGGCGCCTTCTATAAGGCAATACCCGTTATCCGCCTCGCCGAAATGTACCTGACCCGCGGCGAAGGCAACCTCGTCGCCGGTACTTCCATCGGCGACATCCCGCTAAACGATATCAATGCCGTCCGTAGCCGCTCCGGTGCGAGCATGTTAGCCACCGTTGGTCAAACCGATTTCATCGAGGAACGCTTCCGCGAGCTGGGCTTCGAAGGCGATCGCATGTGGAGCGAGAAACGCATGCAATGGAGCATCACCGGACTGAGCTTTGACGATGACAAACTCGTCATGCCCATTCCTCAGACCGATATCGACGCCAACAAAAACCTGGTTCAAAATGCCGGCTATTGATAGGCATTCCATCCGTGGGAAAAATATTCCGGCCGTGGGACGAAAATCCTCATCCGGCCCGCTAAGCACTTCAATCCGCTCTCCGAAAACGAAGTCATAATTAATTGTAAATCAATTAGTTTAAAAAACAATTCGACTTTCTGGCCCGAGCCAACCCCTTCCGGCACGTGCCTTGCCTTATACACTTCGGTTTTTCATAGGATATTGGATTTAAAAACGGGGCTGGATTTCTATCCTGGCCCTTTTTTTTTAACTTTGACTGACCCAATACCCCATTCATGCGAATCGCATTTTCCACTATCCTATTGCTCCTTTATACCTTTACGGCACTCCCCCATCCAAACGTTCATACCGGCGCCTTGCCTGACTGGCTGGTTATCAATCATCCCGACCAAACCCGCCAACCCTCCCCCGAAGATATCAGCGATGGGTACTATTATGAACTGCAGGACGACCAGACAAACCTCCTCCTGAATACAGAATACACCCATTTTATAAAACATATTATTAATGCATCCGGGGTCCAGGGTGAATCCGAGGTCTCCGTTACCTTCTCGCCCCAATTTCAACAGGTCGTCTTCCACCGCATCTGCATCATTCGCGACGGCGTTGTGCTCGATCAGCTCCAACCCGCCCGCATAAAAGTCGTCCAGGAAGAGACCGATAGACGAGATTATCAATATAACGGGCTCCAACGCGCCTTTATCACCCTCTCCGACGTCCGCAAAGGTGACCGGATCGAAGTAGCCTATTCGGTCATTGGCTTCAATCCCGTATTTGGAAAGAAATTCGCCGCAAAACGATATTTTATCCGCTCCACCGCCGTCTGCAACTATTTTCGGACCATTATCACCAGCCCCGACCGGCCATTGCACATCCTCACCCGCAACAACGCTCCCGAGCCTCAGGAACAAAAGGCTCAGTCAACGCTGATCTATCGCTGGATCAATCCGCCCCTCAAAGCAGATGACGATGACGGCGCCGTACCTTCATGGTACAGTAGTCTCCCATTCGTATGCATAAGCGAATACAAGGATTGGCACGAAGTAGTCGATTGGGGCCTCAACATCTATAACCATTACCAGTTTACGCTGCCGCCCGCCCTGCTAAAGAAGATTACCGAGTGGCAAAAGACCGCCGCCGGGAACAAAGACCTCTTCGCCAACCTTGCAGCCCGTTTCGTACAAAACGATATTCGCTACCTGGGACTGGAGATCGGCGAGAACACCCATCGACCGCACGCCCCCGCGGAGGTCTTTACCGGCCGCTTCGGTGACTGTAAGGATAAAGCACTCTTGCTTTCAGTCATACTTCAGCACGAAGGGATCCCCGCATACGCGACGCTCATCAATACGACAGAGGGACATACCCTTCCGGATGTAACCCCTTCACCAAACAACTTCGACCACGTCATCGTCGCCATTCAGCGGACAGGTGACCGCTGGCTGTATATCGACCCAACTATGTCAGGTCAGCGGGGTGAGCTATCCGACCTCTATATCCCCAATTATGGTTATACGCTTATCCTACGTAATGGCGAAGATAGCCTGCGCACCGTACCATCCTCGAAGAATTACGACTATTATATCCAGGAAGACCTGAATGCAGGATTCTACGACACATCCCGGTTCACCGTCACCACCACCTACAAAGGTGGCGCCGCAGACAAGACCAGGAGCCAGTACGAAGAAGCGAGCCGGAAGGATATCGAAGACAGTTATACAAAATATTATGGGTCCTGGTTGTCCGGTATCCAACGCGACCGGCCGATCGATTATTCCGACGACAGCTTGAGAAACGAGCTGACCATCAAAGAATCCTATGCCATCCCCCACCTCTGGACCACGGACAAGAAAGGCAAACGGTCCTTTGACTTCGTCGTCAAAATGATCCGCGACTATCTTCCTGATGTTCCGGAAGGCAAGTCGACGACACCCATTTCCCTGTCCTATCCACTGGAGGTCCACTACACCCTCCACGTACGACTGCCCGAAGAATGGGATTTCAGCCCCGGACCGATTCATATCCGGCGTCATGCATACCAGTTCGACTTTACCCCGGATGTGAGTGGAAAAGACCTGACCCTGCGATACACGCTCACCACATTCACCGATCATATCGACGCCGCCGATATTGCCCGATACAAGGATGACAACAACGATATAGAAGACCGTGTCTCTTTCTCGCTCTATAAAGAAGGGAACGACCTGACACCGACCCTTACTCCCGACGCCGCACTGGCCCCGCCCGACCACACCACTTCCGGCAACAGCCGGCCCTTCAGCCCATGCTGGCCCGCCATCTGGCTGAGCTTCTTCTACGCCCTTCTCGCCTCCCGCTTATTTATCTACCTCAACACCCGCAGCGTGGAGACGCGCTTTACTCCCGGTTCCGGCTACCCGATAGGCGGCTGGGTATTGGTCCTTGGTCTCTGCATTTTCGCTGGTCTCGCCCTCGACGTATACCAGTTCTTCAGCGCCAACTATTATAGCCGCGACAACTGGATCGCCTGGTCAAACGCCGGCGGCACCTCCATGCAATACCTTTACCTTGGACAGTTGGTGATCCAGTTGAACTTTATCGCCGGCGCCTGCGCCGTTTTCTATTGGTTCATCAAACGACGCGACATCTTCCCCCGCATGTTTGTTTGGTACGTAGGCATCGTCCTCGCCGGGCGGCTTGCCCTAGTAGCCCTGTTTTATACCATTCCGACCCCGGTGACCATGACCGCTTACCGCGCCGACCTGCCCTGGGCCGTGGTCCGTACAAGTATCTATGCCGCCATCTGGCTGACCTATATATTGCGGTCCGGTCAGGTGAAAAGCACATTCCTCCAGCCATTCAGGTAGTTCACCCTATCCCACCGCCGCTATGCCCACGCTGCACTTTATTGCTTGACAAGGTACCCCCAAACGCCGTCCATCTCCATCTTAGGTCCTGCCGTAAAGAACAACCACTGTGGATTGATCGCTGTCGCCGTTGTCGGTGCAAAACCCAATGCCCATAACCCCGGTATCGTGATCACCCGGTTGTGGCTCTGCAACTGTCCAAGCCATAATCCGTCGACCGAGTAAACATTGATGTGCCCATCCCCAAAATTCCCGATCAGAATGACCGACTGCGAAATATCGAACTTATTCGAACCGCCCTGCGAATCATCGCCACCCTCGCCCTTCTTCATATCTTCCGGATGAAGGAAGCCGGCTGGCGGCATCACCACACCCCACGGGGAATTCAACCACCCGCGTGAAGCAAGCCGCTTGACCCAAACCCCGGCGGTCGTGTAGATATCTACAAACCCTTCACCTGCTCCGACAGCTTGCCGCCCGTTCGCTCCTACCTTTGCATACGTAACAACGAGCCAGTTGCCCGCTGGCTGAATGTTGAAATTGTGATACCCCGCTGGTATCCCGGGATCGTGAAAAGACATCCAGGTGACCGGATTCCAGGCCGTATCCCAAACCTCGATCTTTCCGCTCTTGAAATTGGCGGCGTACAGGAAATTCGCACCGCCGCTATTGGCTAACGCCAATCCCGTATACGAAGCCGTCTGCCAGTTATTGGCGACCGTAAAGGCATTGTTGCCTGCACCACCATTCCAGGCGGAGAGGACCCCATCGCCGCCATCAAAGATAAAAGCAGCCGTAGCCTTGTCCGGCAACATAAACCCTTTGGTGGAATTGAACACAATGCCAATCGGAGCGCCCCCCACCGAATCCGTCGGCGAAGGGATCCCAACCGCCGCGCGCGGCTTCGAAGGTGTTGTCGTATACAACTCACTGACCCCACCAACCGTTGAATTCACCCAGGCGATCCCGGATGGCGCCCATGCCAAACCCCAGGCATCCATTAAAGTCGGATCAACCAACGCGGGATCATAACTCGATTTATCGGCGACCAGGTTGACCTGCTCGAAATTCTTTAAGTCCTGTTCGATAATCCCTGCCTTCCGGCAACCGGTCACCAGGACCATACATACAGCAATCAGTTTAATTTTTTTCATCGTTGAAAATTTTAAAAATAAGGAATCGTCCCGCCGAAGGCGGCAACATGATGATAATATGCTCTGCTCCGCCAAAGGCGGAAATATAGTGGTAAGCACCTGGAGAGAGAACCTCATGCAAAAAAAGACACCAGCCGGCCGGCTTTCTACGGAGAATGCATCAATAAAATAACAGGGCAATAGTGGCAAACGAAGATTTATCAGCGGGAGTTGCCTTGTGTTTTCAATACCCCCCGGAAGAACCCCGCCGATTCTGCAATTCCCGGCAGCGGATCATTCATATCCATTTCATGCTCAATGCTGCAAACACCCCCATAGCGGATCTTCACCAACGCCGTTAACAACCCGGGAATATCCAGCACTCCCCTCCCCAGCTCGATCGGCTTTGCCTCCTTGCTGATCACCGCTAGGTCCTTTATATGCAGGTCGAAGATCCTCGACCCATAGTCATTCACCACCTTCACCGGATCTGCGCCAGCCCTCGCCGCATGCCCGATATCGAGACATAGCCCGATCCGGTCATCCAACCCCTTTACATGGTCATATACATCCACAGGCGATGGATACAACTTGTCCTCGGGCCCATGGTTATGGATCGCTACCCGGATCCCAGTCGACTTGACCTTTTGCTCGACATTCGGCAATAACTCCGGATTCGGCGCGGCAACGATCAGTCCTACACCCAACACCTTCGCATAGTCAAAAGCCCGGTCAACCTCCGCCGCTGTCTTCATATAGATCACACCCGCCGCGTAGATCCTGATCCCCGCATCCCGAAACTTCGCCGACACCAGATGTACGGTATCCGCCGTGCTGTCCAACGGCAGAAAGAAGTCCTTAATGGACAAATTCGTTACTCCCACCCGCTTCATCATGGCGATCGCGCCGTCAAGCGGAACATGCAAAAATGTATACCCCGCAATCCCCAATTGTAAAGCGTCTACCGGCAACGGTCGTTCCGACGGTAACCCAGCACCCAACGGTAACCCCACACCCGACGCAAAACTCCTCCCTCCAGCCATCGGCAATCCAATCATCCCGATCCCCGCCGTCTGCAAAAATTTTCTCCTTGTACTCATGACAACAGATTTAAGACCCCGAATATAAAAAAAGATCAGCCACAATTCGTAGCTGATCTTCTCAATTAAGTCTCACGATCGTCTATCGGTGATGCTCCGGCTGACGCTCCGGTTGATGCTCCGGTTGCCGCGGTTGCGGATGCGGCGCAGGCCTTGGCGCCGGATGTGCCGCCGGGCGTGGCGGAGCCTGATGCGTCGGCTGCTGATGGCTCACCGGCCGGCTCTGCGGCTGCGGATGATTCACCGGCGGCGCGGTATTATGATGCACAGGCGGCGCAGGATTATGGTTGACCGGTGGCGTCGCATCATGTCGCACCGCCGGTGTATGCGTGACCGCCGGTGTATGCGTGACCGCCGGCGCAGGATTATGATTCGGCTCATTGTTCGGCCTGTTCGACGCCGTCGCACGCGCAAGACCAGCCGTGGAATTCACCGGATGATATGCCGTAGGCCGCGCTACCGCCACATTCGCGGGACGCCCATGATTCACCGACGCAAACTGGCTGCGGTCGATGCTGGCGTTATGCTGATGCGACAACTGCGTCGCCGTGGCCTGCACATGCCGGTCATGCGAAGCCGCCTCCTGTTCCGCCGTAGGCCGCGCGCTGATCCCCCCGGGGCCGCCGTTATAACTGACCCGGTTGACCGTAGTATTCCGGACCACCGTGCGGTCGACATACGTATTGTGAATTATCGTGGTATTGACATTCGTCACCGCCGTATTATATCGGAAACGACCACCTACCCAACCACCGCCGGCATATCCGGTACCGAAATACCCACAACCGTAGTTGACGCCGCCATAGAACCCGATATGAGGGCCCCAGTATCCGGCATTCCAGGCATAAATCCCGTTTACATAACCCCAATACCCGGGCGTCCACAGGAAGCCGACTTCAGGCGGCTCGGACCAATAACCCGGCACCCAGAAATATCCGTAATCATCATCATATGCCCAATATCCGGGAACCCAGAGATAACCTTCAACCGGGCACACCGGCTGCGCATAGACAGGAATGACCGGAGGCCCGATACGAACGCTGACGCCGATGCTGAGCACCTGCGCATCAGCCCGCTTAACAGCCAGACTGCTGACGGCTAAGATTAAAATGAGTGGAACAATGGTCTTCTTCATAAATTTGGTGTTGTGCTGATGATTTAATTTTACAAACCGGGCAGAGCCCGGTTCAAGACATAAACCTTCACAAGCACTTAAGCAAGAACGCAGCCAAAGGGTTATAAAAAAACCGCATATCTTGCAAAACGTTTGTTAAACTCATTCTTATCTTGCATTTTAAGACTATGACTATCAAATATTTGCTCCGGCTTCTTTTCTTTTCCGCACCGTTCGCAACCGCTCTCTTTGACCCCACATATGGGCAAAAGATTCTACGTGTGGGAGTAGCCGGTCTCACACACGACCATGTGCATAATATCATGCATCAGTTCAAAACAGGCCAGGTCATCATCGCAGGTATCGCGGAGACGGACCCACAACTCATCGCCCGATACAAGAAGAGTTACCAGCTGCCCGATTCCCTCTTTTATCCCAATTTGTCCGATCTCATCGCCCATACCCACCCCGATGCCGTCCTTGCCTACAATGCGATTGTCGAACACCTCGCCGTCGTCGAGACCTGCGCCCCAAAGGGTATCTCCGTCATGGTCGAGAAACCACTCGCAACGACCGTTAAAGACGCGGATCGGATCGCCGCCCTCGCCCGGCAATACCATATCCAGGTTCTCACAAATTATGAGACAACATGGTACAACACAAACCAGCAAATATTTGAAATGGTCAACGGGCAACACGCCATCGGCGATCCCCGCAAAATGATCGTCCACGACGGCCACCAGGGACCAAAGGAAATTGGCTGCAGCCCCGACTTCCTCAACTGGCTGACCGACCCGGTCAAGAATGGCGGCGGCGCCATCCGCGATTTCGGCTGCTATGGCGCTAATCTTATGACCTGGCTCATGCACGGCCAGGCTCCCGTTGCCGTGACCGCCGTGACCCATCAGATCAAACCCGACCTCTATCCCAACGTCGACGACGATGCCACTATCCTGCTCGAATATCCTTCCGCCACCGGCATCATTGAGGCATCCTGGAACTGGCCCTTCGGTATTAAAGATTGGGAAGTGTTCGGCGCTACCGGTTACCTGCATGCGCTGAACGATAAAGTGCTGGAGCAAAGAACAAAACAAGCGTACGACAGCGTCCCCGTCCATCCCGCTGCCTATCGCGATAATATAACGTACCTCGCGGACGTCCTTAGCGGTAAGACCGATCCCGGCAACGACCTGTCCTCCCTCCCCAATAACCTGATCGTCGTCCGTATCCTCGAAGCCGCAAGCCGCTCGGCCCGTGAAGGAAAAAGAATTACCCTATGACCACAACATCCTGATCAACTTCCTCGCAGGCTCCTCATCAACTTCTTCGCCGGCTCGCGGTACCGCGAATAGCCACTGGAAATATCCCGCGCCAACGCAGTCGCCTTACTCCGCGCCTCCGAAGGATCCACATCACCACGCCTCAGCCACGCCACTGCCAGGTACCATCGCGCCGTCTCATACAGATCATCCCCGGGATTCGTCCTTAATACCACATTTCCCAGTTCAGCAACTGCCTCCTGGCCATTCCCGGTTGCCAGATTAGCGAGGCCCTTATAAAGCCGGATATAATTTCTTAGCTGCAGTTTCTTCGCCCCAACGGCCGCCCCCACCGAGTCCGGCGCCGCCAGCACCGCGGCATAGTTCCCCGCTTTGTAATCCTGGTAATAGGTTCTGACCTCCATCGGGTCATCCCCACGCATATATGGCCTGTACACCTGCGCATAAAGGCTATCAGACCAACCTGTATTCCCGGATACGACGGTCGCATTTGCGCTGCTCTTCGTCGAGTCCACCCCGGCAGCCGGTGCGGCTACCGTATCCGTCTTCCCCATTTTATTCGCACTACTATCCGCGGCATTCGCCGCCACCCTGGTGTCCCAAAACTCCTGATGCTTTGTCCACAAATATATTACCACCCCCGCGCCAATCAACAGCAGCAACGTCACTATAACCATCCAACGGCTCCCCAGGAACCTGCCCCCCGTCCTTTTCGTTTCGTCCATCTGCCCCACCATCACATCCTCCCCTGGACCCTGGTCCTCAACTATCGTCTCCGGCACCCTCTCCTCGACCACCGGCTCCGCCACATTTTCCACAACCATATGTTCCGACACATTCTGCTCAACCGTCGCTTCCGGTACCTTTTCCCCGACCGTCGATTCCGGCACATTCTCCTCGACTGTCGACTCCGGCGCCCTTTGTTCACTCCCGTCCGTCCCCGCTCTGTTCATCAACGCATCCACATATTGCACACGAAGCTCATCATCCTCACTCAGCGCCCGCTTAAAAGCTTCTCTCTCCTCCGGGGAAAGTTTGTTTTGAATATATGCCGCAATCCGCAGCGCTTTTTCGTTTTGCTGATCACTCATGTTTTTTCATTGTAGTTTTAATATTACCACCGGTCTAAGTTAATTCAAAAATATGTGTATCTTCGCTGCGACCTGCATTGTCGCTACTTTTGCTGCCCCTGTCTCGCAAATCGCGTACAAACCTAAATAAATAAACAAAACCTGTGTACATGAAAAAATCAGCATTTTTTAGCATTGCTCTGGCGGTCATTTCCCTTTTTTCAGCTGTCCATGTTCATGCCCAGGCGTTCGCAGCCGGAACAAACGTCATTAGCGGTGGCATCGGTCTTGGAAGCTCTCTCGCCAACGGATATACGTACGGCACCCAGGGTATCGGACTCAGCGCTAGCTACGAACGTGGTATCTGGGAGGCTGGCCCGGGCGTGATCAGCCTCGGCGGATATATTGGCTACAAAACGTTCAGTGAAGTCTATGCGGGCTACAGTTATAAATGGAACTATACCATTATCGGCGGCCGCGGCGCATACCATTTCACCGGCCTCAATGTCGACAACCTCGACCTGTACGCCGGATTGATGTTATCTTATGACAACGTCAGTTTCTCATCTAGCGACGGCAGCCCCGTCTACGCGGGGAATTACGGAAGCGGTATCGAATTAACCCCGTTCGCGGGCGCAAGATACTATTTTGCAAACAACCTTGGCGGCTATGCCGAACTGGGGTATGGCGTAGCGATCCTCAGCATCGGCCTTTCTTATAAATTCTAACTCCACACATTCATTTCCAACTTCCCAGATACTCCGGCGAAGCAGGACCCTTCCTGCTTCGCTTTTTTCTTTGGCCGCTGCAGCCTCGGCGAACGGGGCTCACCCTAAGTCAGCACATCAGTAACAAAAGATGGCGCAACCCGCTTCATCGTGGCCTGCTCGAAACAATAAGCCATCCCAAGCAACGTCGGCTCTGTAAACGGCCCTGCCATAAAAGAAAATCCCACCGGCAACCCATGTACCGTTCCCATCGGAACCGTAATATGCGGATACCCGGCCATTGCAGCCGGCGAAGAAAAAGAGAACCCCGTGTCATAGTCTCCATTGATAAGATCAATACAACACGCGATCCCATTGGTCGGCGAACAGATCGCATCCAGCTGATGCTCCTTCATCAATCGATCTATATACCCCCTCGAACTCGTACTCTTCTGCAACGCCGCTTTATATTCCTTGCTCTTCAATCCTCCCAACGCCTGACTGGTCTCCAACGTCTCTTGCTGAAAATAAGGCATGGCAGTATCCGCATGCTGCTTGTTGAAAGCGATGATGTCCGCCAGACTCTTCGGCAACCCCGCACCGGATACCCCGGCGAGATATTTATTCAACCCATCCTTGAATTCATATCGAAGCACGACAAACTCATCTTTCCCCAACTTGTTGATATCGTCTATCAATTCAACTTCTATCACCTCCGCACCCTGCCCTTTCAAAATTTCGATCGCGGCATTGTACAACGCCACCACTCCTTCATGTCCCTTCAGATAAGATTTCTCGATACCGATCTTCTTGCCCCGCAGCGCCCGCGGATCAAGGAATTTCGTATAGTCGGCCGGGACATGACCAACACTTCCCTTCGTCACCGGATCTTTTTCATCGACCCCCGTCAACGCCCCCAACAAGATCGCCGCATCCCGCACCGTCCTGGCCATCGGCCCCGCCGTATCCTGCGTAGCAGAGATCGGGATGATACCGCTCCGCGACAACAATCCGATGGTCGGTTTAATCCCCACCAATCCATTCACCGACGACGGTGAAACCACCGACCCATCCGTCTCCGTGCCAATGGCAACTGTACAAAGGTTCGCCGATGCCGCCGATCCCGACCCGGCACTCGACCCCGATGGGTTGCGATCCAGGATATACGGACATTTGGTTTGCCGGCCCCGACTGCTCCAGGCACTCGTGCTGCGGGTCGACCGGAAATTCGCCCATTCACTGAGATTCGTCTTTCCCAAAACCACCGCTCCCGCCTTTCGCAGCTGCGCAATGATAAAAGCATCCTGCGCGGCCTTATGACCCACTAGCGCCAGCGAGCCCGCGGTCGTCATCATCTGATCCCCAGTATCTATATTGTCTTTGATCAACACCGGTATCCCATGCATCGGCCCTCGCAATTTCCCCGCCTTCCTTTCTTTGTCCATCTGATCGGCGATCGATAACGCATCCGGATTGACCTCGATAACCGCATGCAACCCGGGCCCCGCTTTGTCGATCTGATCGATCCGTTTCAAATACAACTCCGTGATCGACCTTGAAGTATAAATACCCTGTTGCATTTTCTGCTGCAAAACATCGATCGTCGCCTCATTCAATGCAAACCCGGTGGGTGCCACACCCCCCGCACCGGCGGCCACACTCGTATCCACCGCCGCCGCGCCACCCGAATCCGCACCCGGGGACCCGCCCTTGCCCGTCGAAGAATTACAACTCGCAGCCGCAAGCGCCGCCAGGGACAACCCCGTAAGTGAAGAATTTCTGAGAAAATTTCTCCTGTTCATAAGCAATAGTAATTTAGGTTCCCGAAATATACTCAAATTCAGCCTCCTAACTCCTTATCGCCTTACAAACTCTTTGCTTAGTTCATCATATAAATAAAGAAGCGAATTCGCCTTCCCATCCTTCTCAAAGATCCTTTCCCACGTATTCAACGGCTCCCAGATGCACGTCCCCTTCCCCAACCCGCCCGGGACCGAAAAAGCGATATCATTCACTTCCTGCTTCCGCTGCGTATACTCGACCACAATGATATCCTTACCATACTGCCGGGCCAGATCATCCACATTGTACCTCAGATCGGCGAGACTGCCATGCCACTTCGGATAATAGGACAATCCGATCACATCAAATGGTACGCCCCGTTCGAGCATGTTATCCAAAAAGGAATGGGATTCATCATTTTGCCCCCCCAACGCGATATGCAACATGATCGGACACGCCGGATCGACCGCCTTCACGCCGCGGACTCCCGCATAGATCAGCTTCGCAAGGCTGTCCGGATGCCGCATGCTCCCCTCCGGCCAGATCATCCCATGATTGATCTCATTCCCTACCTGTACCATATCGGGTAGAGTCCCCTGCGACCGAAGCGAGTCTATGACCATTTTTGTATAGTCATACACAGACTGCTGTAACTGACCAAAGTCCTCACCCGTCCATGCAGCCGGCTTGAATTGCTTTCCCGGATCCGCCCAATAGTCGCTATAATGAAAATCCAGCAGAAACCCCATCCCCGCCGCCTTCACCCGCCTGGCCATCGCCATCGTATGTGTCAGATCGCAAAAGCCCCTCCCCGGCGAATACCCGCTATCCCGCGCCGGATTGTTGAAGATGCGCAGCCGGATATAGTTGAACCCATGATCTTTCAGTATCTGTATGGCATCCCGCTCCCCTTTGTCATCGGCAAACTTGACCCCTCGCGCCTCGAGCTCCGGCAAAAACGAAATATCCGCTCCCAGCATCTTCCCAACCTCGCTCTCTTTTCCCGCCTCCCTCGCCCGCTCAACCCCACCCTCCTTCCGAACCATGCCGGCCCCACCTTTCGGCTCCCAGCCAAGAACCGAATGCGGCACCCCCGGAACGATCATCGAAATATCCGTCGCGCCCTGATACAACCCATCCGACGATGCCGTAAAATGATACATCCCCGCCCTCACCCCCGCCTGCACGATCACCTGCGCATGCCCGTTAAACAAATGCCGCTCCGCCACGCTATCCTGACCCTTGTCCGCCTCATGACTGCTGGGATCCCCATTACCGACCCCGATAATATGCAGGTCACCCGCCGCCACGAACCGGATCGCATTCCCTGCATCCGGCACCTCCCGCCCCTGCTTGTCTACTACACTTATATTTAGAACGGTCGCATCCTTTCCATCTGCGAGTATCGTCGTCTTATAAGGCGTCACCACCACCTCAGTCGGATCACCCGTCGTCTCAACCGAGGCCGTCAATCGTTTCCCCTTCTTCGTCGCCACCGCTTCCAGCTTTCCCGCCTCATACGGCACAGACCACTCGAGATGACCGTTTCTCGGCATATCTTTCTTCCCCAAACTCCTGCCATTCAGGAAAAGCTCGACCTGATCGGCATTGGAATTAACCCACACCGGAATGGGCTGCCCCTCCTTCCCCTTCCAGTTCCAATGTGGAGAAATATGCAGCACATCATCATCCGTCCACCACGATTGATAGTAGTAGTATATGTTCTTCGGAAACCCACACATATCCATCACCCCAAAATGGCTGTTGATATTCGGCCATTGGTAAGGGGTAGGCTCACCCCGGTAATCGAATCCTGTCCACACAAAACCACCCATCCACCACGACCGGTCCGCCGCCACCGACCACCATTGCTCCGCTGTATTCGCCCACCACGGCGCCGTAATATCCTCATCCGGCACATAACATCTGACCGTGTCTTTTTCATAGATCCCGCGAGTCGTGACCGTACTCCCCATCTCCGTACCTAGGATAGGCTGCCCCGGATGGTCTTTATGGTAGGGATCAACCCCCGGTACCCGGTAATTAAAGCCACGCACCGGGATCACCTGATTGATGCCCTGGTAAACATTGGGGACGTCAGCCGCATACGTACAAGTCCGCGTTGGATCCCATTCCTTAAGCCGGGCCATCATCGTCTTCGCGATCTCCCGCCCCACCGACCTCGTCTGTACCCACCCTTCCTCATTCCCCAGACTCCAGAGGAAGACCGAAGCCCGGTTGCGATCCCGAAAGATCAACCGCCTGAACTGGTCCAGATACTCCGGCCCGCTATTCAGTAGCCGGTTCTCATCCAGCACCAGCAACCCAAGGCTGTCACACGCATCCAGCCATTCCGGTGACGGCGGATTATGACTCGTCCTTACCGCATTGACCCCCATCTGCTTCAATAACCTCGCCCGATAATAGTGCAGATAGTCCGGCAACGCGGAACCCACTCCCGCATGGTCCTGATGGTTACACATCCCCTTGACCTTCGTATATTGCCCATTCACATACAATCCGGTCGAATCGATCCTGATCGTCCGTATCCCCACCCGTATCTTCTGCTCATCCACAACATGGCCACCCACGCGCACCACCGCACCCGCCCGATATAAATAAGGCTGATCCGGCGACCACAACCTGGGACGCTGCACCATGATCTTCTCCACCACCGTCCGGCTCTCCCCCGGCGCCAACTTCACCGCCTGCTCTACACCGCGCCCAAGCACCTTCCCTTCCCTATCCATCAGCGAAGCCACAACGTCCCCCTCCATCATCCCCGATTGCTCATTCACCACTTTCGTCTCCACCGTCACCTCCGCATCGGACGCCGAAGCCTTGCCAAAGGCGCCCTTCACCGTCGAATGAACAAACAACCCATCCTCCGCGATATGCACCGGGTCATACGAATTCAACCAAACATGTCTATAAATTCCGGCCCCTTCATAAAACCACCCTTCATATTGCGTCGCATCCACCCGCACTACCACCACATTCTCCCGCCCATACCGGACAAAATCCGTCACATCGACGGAAAAACCACTGTATCCGCTGGCATTCGAACAACAATAAAACCCATTAACCCATACCTTGGAATCCCTGAAAATCCCATCGAATTGAAGTACAAACCGCTTCCCGGAATCCGCCGGCGAAAGCACAAACCGCTTCCGGTACCATCCGATACTGGTCGCCGGATAGTGCCCCCCCACCGGCTTGTACCCGTGCGACATGACATCCTCGTCACGCGAATTCTCAAACGGCAGCTCAACAGCCCAGTCATGCGGGACAGCGACGACCCGCCAGTCCTTATCGTCAAAATTTGGCGCAATCGCCGTCCCCTCCGACTTACCCGACTTGGAAAATATCGCCACCGTTCCATAGTTGAAATCCTTCGAAGGATCAGCGGCATCACCAAGATGAAACCGCCAGCCGTCATCAAGAGAACGATGTTCCCGCTGCGCCGTCGCCACCAGGGCGCCAAGACAGCAACACAGTAAAAGAATTCGCTTCACCATATGTAATTTGATCAGTTTGCAAACGCATCCATCGCCACTGTCGGCTTACCTGTATCGTCAAACGCATCCAGCCCATAGGCCAGGAATGGCGCATAGCCCTCCGGCTCCCAATAGAGCACCCCCAAACCATTACCTCCCCGCACCGCCCTTACTTTGTGGATCAGGTCCGTGATGAACGCCTCACAAGTACTGCCCTCGTTCTCCGGCATCCCTACCTCGCAGATCATGACCGGCGTCCCATACCGCGCAACCATATCGTTCATGTTGGCAAAACATTGCACATTGTACGATTGCCAGTTCGATGCCGACGGATAAAGCGACATGCCGATGATGTCCCATTGCACGCCATTCGATTTGAGCCCGTCAAACAACCACTGGAAATGCACGCTGTCATACCCGTTCGACACATGAACAATGACTTTGATCGAATCACTGATCGATTTTACGGCCCGATATCCCGAACTGACCAACGCCGCAAAATTCGCCATATTCGTGTTCGCCTGACCTGTTGGCCAACACATCCCGTTATCCACTTCATTACCTACCTGTACCCAACTCGGTACCGCCCCCGCCGCCTTCAACGAGTCCAGCACCGATACTGTATAACTGTATAGTGTATCCGCCATCGCTGAAATGGAAAGCGCGCTCCAGGCCGCCGGCGTCGTCTGATGCCCCGGATCAGCCCACGTATCGCTGTAGTGGAAATCGATCATTACCCGCATCCCCAGATTCTTCGCCCGCACAGCCTTCGCTACCACATCGGCCGTACCATTGTATCGCATCGCAGGGTTCACCCACACCCGTAACCGGATGACATCCATACCAAGGCTCTTCAACAATTGCATACACTCCATCGGCGCCCCGGCCGAATTATAGAAACTAAAACCCGAATCCTCCATTTGCGTGACCCAGCTGATATCAGCCCCTTTGTAAACAGGCGTATCCTTCGGCGTGGAAGTGGTGTCCACCGGCGGCGCCGAACCCCCGCCCTTCTTGCACCGGCAAAGACCCAATGTAGACACTAGAAAAATAACTAATACGATGGCAGTTCTCATTCTACCCCAAAGGTAGGGGTACAGATTAATAAATTGTAAATCTTGGCCGCTTGTCCTCATATTCACCCGCCAGATCGTAATCTTGCGCACATGAGCCTCAAAGGTATTATACTGCCAGCCTTGCTGTTGTTGACCCTCGCCATCAACGCTCAACGACAATATTCCATCCTCACCGTTCCGGGAATCAACGAATATGCCCATATCGATACGACCGGTACCAGCATCCTCGCCAGTGGACGTTACGTCACTCCGGTGGGCCAGACCATCCGCATCACCCACGACCCCTTCGGAATGGCCATCTCCCCCGACGGCTCAACCACCGTTACCCTCCACAACGGCGTTTTCACGATCATCGACAATAATTCACTGGCCTCCACCCGGGTACCAAGTTACGACCATACCATCCGCTCCCCTCTGATCAGGGGATCCTTCCTCGGGGTAGCCTTCTCCGATGACTCAAAAACGGTCTATCTCAGCGGCGGCGATGACGGCGCCGTCATCGTCTATAATATTGCCAGTCTCCAACGGACCGATTCGATCTCCCTTAATGGTCGCATCTACCCGGCGGGGACAACGACACCCACCGACACCACCGACTACGAAGACAGCTTCACCTCCGACCTCCTTTACAACGCCGACGCACACGAATTGCTTGTCCTGGACCGCGGGAACTTTCGCCTCGTTCGTATCGACCTCAACACAAAAAAAATCACCGCATCGATCCCGACCGGTCGCCAACCATTCGGCCTCGCACTTAGCCCCGACCACCATACCGCATTTGTCGCTAACGTTGGCATGTACGCGTATCCGCTCCTGCCCGATCTGACAAAATCCAATTTCGACCGGATGCTCATCCCCTTCCACCCCTATGGGGACAACACAAAAAAATCCAGGGAAGGGTATACCTGGCACGGCCGGAAGATCCCCGGCGTAGGGGACCCGCTGGCCCCGGAAGCCATGTCCGTCTACTCCATCGACCTCTCGACTAATCTGGTGATCGAACGATTCAAACCCGGCCACCAAATTGGCCAGATGGTCGAAGGCGCCGAAGTCGTCGGCGGTGCAAGCCCCAATTCAATTGCCGTCGGAAGCCATTACGCGTATGTCACCAACGCAACAAATGACAATATTTCAGTGATCGACTACCACCAGCATCGGATCGTCTCTACCATGGCCATCCATGTCGACACCCTCATCGATCATTACCGCGGCCTGCTCCCATTTGGTCTGACACTAAGCAAGGACGAGCGGACCCTCTATGTGGCCCTTCTCGGATTCAATGCCATTGCTGTCGTCGATGCGGAGACGGGAATGACCAAAGGCCTGATCCCCACCGGATGGGGCCCTTCAAGGGTCTTGCTTAGTAAGGATGAACAGTCGTTGTATGTCATCTCCTGCCGCGGCTATGGAGCCGGGCCAAATGGCGGAAAAGGGTTCATCCGCCCGCCGCAGGGGACCTATATCGGCGACATCCAGCTGGGCACCTTCCAAAAAATACCTGTTCCCGATGCCGGCAAGCTCGCCGATTACACAACCCGGTCGCTCCGCAACACGTTCGTCCAACAGCCGGTCACCGATGACGGCCGGAATCCTCTTCCACCGCTTCAGGGTGTTCGCAAAAGCCCGATCTGGTATATCGTCTATATCACCAAGGAGAACCGCTCTTACGATGAAGTGCTCGGCCAGCTGCGCTCCGGCAAAGGCGACTCGACGTTGGCCCGCTTTGGCCTGAATGTGGACATCTTCGCGAAAGACAAGACGTATCACCACATGAATGTCGCACCCAATCACCTGAAGGCAGCGACCCAGTTCGCTTTCTCGGATAACTATTATTGCGATAGCGATGCCTCCATCCATGGTCATCACTGGATGCTGGGCGTTATTCCAAACGAATGGGTGGAGTCGAATTCCAATGTCGATAAGACCGCCATGTTGTTCTCAAAAGCTCCGGGCAGGCGATTCCCCGGCTCCACCGGCAGCATGGACCCTGAAGATTACGGCGAGCGCGGTGGACTTTGGGAGGCCCTCCAACGAAGCCATATCTCCTTTTATAATTTTGGGGAGGCTAACGAAACGGCCCACGTCCGCGAGGCCTGGATGGATACCGCCACCGGCGCATCTCACGCCGTAATGGTCCCGATGCAAAAAGCCCTTTGGCCCCGGACCAGTCATAACTACGCGGGTTTTAACACCAATATTCCCGACCAATTCCGCATGGACCAATTCGAATCGGAATTTACAAAAATGTGGCTCCGCGGAAAGACAAAGATGCCCAGTCTGATCACCATGCAAGTCCCCAACGACCATACCGCCCGCCCTCGCCCCGCCGACGGCTATCCATTCATTCACTCCTATGTGGCGGACAACGATGTCGCCATAGGACGGATTTTGCACTTCCTTTCCCGCACACCTTATTGGAAACACATGCTGGTGATCATCACGGAAGATGATCCGCAAGGCGGCGTCGACCATATCGACGGCCACCGCAGCCTTCTGCTTTTAGCCGGGCCATACGTCAAACATGGATATACGTCCCACGTCCACGCCAATTTCGGCGCGGTGCTCAAGACGATCTACACCATCCTCGACGTGCCCTATGTCAATCAATACGATGCCACCGCCACACTCCTCCAGGATTTTTTCACCGACAAACCCGACTTCACGCCCTATAACCTCGTTTTTCCCTCCCCCGAAGTCTTTGATGCCCAGCAGGCAATGAAACGCTACAACCGGACCATCGACTGGCGAAAAATTGAAAAAGGCCCCGACATGGATGATGAGGAAGAAATGCGTAAATCTCACTATGAGCAGCAACGCCAACCCTGATCCACCGCCCGCCGCGGCCCCGCTCCCTCACCTTCGCTCCACCGCCCGCCGCGCCACCCTTACCCCCTCATGACCTGCGCCTTCGCTCCATTCCACTCCGGAAAAAGCACGTTATCATTCGCAATCTGCAAATGCGTATCCGCCACCGCACTGAATACGCTCCGGAAATCCGTCGTAACCGGCAGATCCCGCCCATCCTCCAGGTTCTCCACCGCCAGCGATTTTACGTCCCCATATACTTTGCCGCCCGCTACCTCACCGCCCAGGATAAAATTGCAGGAAGCCCGCCCGTGATCCGTTCCCCCCGTTCCGTTTTGATGCACCGTCCGGCCAAACTCTGTCATCGTCATAACCGTCACCTCATCCTGATAGGCCTCCACATCCTTCCAAAAAGCAGCGATACTATCACTGAGGTCCGTTATACTCCGTGCAAAAATGCCATTGTCCGTCCCCTGATTAAAATGCGTATCCCACCCACCGGATTCGGTGAACGCCACCTCCAGGCCTACATCCATTTTGATCAGCTGGGCGATCTGCCGCAACGACCCGCCCAGTGGAGAGCCAGGATAGACAGCCCCGTTAGCCGGCTGGTAGTGTTGAATATCCGCTGATCGCAACATCTTCATGGCTTCAAAACTTTCCTTCCCCGTCTCCTGCAGTATCCCCGGCGCCGTCTTCCCATACATTTCTTCAAAACTCCGCGCCGCCGCATCCGACGCCGCCGGATTCCCTTTCAGCTGGATGGCAAAATCCTGCAAATTGCTTATAGCCACCGAAGGATTGTCCCCATACAACGATCTTGGCAATGCCGAGGTCAGACTGACTGCCGTGAACGGCGTTAACGCATCATGTCCCAGCAACCCTACCGCCCTGTTCAGCCATCCGCTTGCCGTACCCTTGTTGAATGGGGTCCCCGATTCCATATAGTCCTGCGCATCGAAATGCGACCGTGTATTGTTTGGTGAGCCGATCCCATGTACAATCCCTAGCCTTCCGTCCCGGAACAGCGGCTCGAACGCCTTGAGCCCCGGATGCATACCCCACCTTCCATCCAGATCGATCAACCCGCTTCCTTGCCCGCCGCGCGCGGGAGCCATCGACAACTCCGGTCTTGCTTCCTTCAAAAAGCTATCCTCAAACGGCGTCACCGCCATTAACCCATCCATGGCCCCTCGCTGAAATATGCACACCAGCACCCGCTTTCTTTTATAAGGTCTAAGCCGCTTCTCGCCCGCAGCCGCCTCCGCCATGAAGGAGGGTATCCCGCCCATCAATCCAACCCCAAACAACGCAATCCCGCCACTCTTTAAGAAACCTCTTCTGGATACTACCATAAAATTGACTTATTAACGTAATTGATATGCCGGCGCCCCAATAGCGACGCCAACCACCTCCGCACTGTCGACCTGTTCCGCCTTCACCCCCGGGATCTCGCCCTCCGCCAGATTAACCTTTACCCCCGGCACCTTCCCGGCCGCAAGCGCCAATCCGAAATTCATCCGGTTCAACAGACTGCCCGTATTGATCCAATACGCCCCCTTATCCGGAAAACCCGTCGGCGCCTGATAATAATATTTTTTCTCACCCATCCGCGTGATCCAGTTGTATAACGGATATGGTTGATCGATCGCTGCATGGAGACCCCTCACCGCCCCGATAGCCAGCTCAAACGGCGACTTCGTCTTTTCTCTCACTGCCCCTTGGCTCCAGAATTCCGGCGCCGTCACCATCGTGATCAGCACTTGCCGGATATCCCCATCCTTTTCAAGGAATGTCTTAGCCATTTTGTCGATCAGGCTTTGAGGCGGATCGTCGCTGACAAAACGGACCGCTATCTTCCGCGAAACGAACCGCGCCGTCGACGATTGGTGCGCCAGCAGGTCCAGGAGCTCTACGCCTTCCTCATATCCACCCCCCGCGGGAAACAGATGCCCAAGAACGACCTTTTCACCCTTATCATGCCGGTTGGCATTGAAAAGAAAATCCCCCTCATGCACAAAGCCCCGACGTGCCAGCTGATCCGGAGTAAACCGCGTAATGAATTTTTGGGCATTCTCATTCATCGGATAGACTGTCCAGCCCGTCAGCACCCTCGCCGCCTGCGTCACATCCTGCTGCGTATAGCCACCATCCACCCCAAGCGTATGCAATTCCATCACCTCCCGGGCATAGTTTTCATTCAACCCCCTGCTTCTCCTCGCCCGCACCTGCGCCACCGTCGCACTGTCCGCCCCTTTTCCCGCCAATGCGGCTACGACTGCGCTGTCGGCTCTATCCCGCCCTCGCCCCGCTACCTTCCCTTCACCCTGGCCTTCGGGTTCCGCCACCGAACTACTGAAATTATCCAGGTAATAAAGCATCGCCGGCGACTTTGCCGTCTTTAATAGCAAGTCTCCGAACTTCCCAAAAACATTTGGCCGGATCACGTCCCGCTCATACGCCGGAATAAACTCCGCACAGTCATTCTTGGTGATCGAAACATTGAAATGGTTAAACCAGAAATCCGTCATGACCTCCTGCAGCTGATTATTCGAGTACGCAGCCCGTAGGATCTTCTGACAAATAAATTGCCGGAACAGCTCCTGCTCCGGCTTGTACCCTTTCTTCGCCATATAATCGCGGATCAACTCCCGATATTCCTTGCGATCCGTTTTGACCGAATCTTTATTGACTACCCCATCGCGTATCGCCATCTGCGTCACTTGCCCCATCTTGGGATAAAGGCCGACCACCTGCTCATTGGTCAGCTGCAACGCATCATAAGCACCAAGCTTCGCATTCAACGAGTCATCCGGCAGATCGGCTGCCAGTTGCTGCGCCCACCACTTCTCCAGCCCCTGCTTCATAACCGCATCGACCTGACCCGGTGTAGCCCCATAGGTAAACCGGCTAAGCAAATGCTCCGCCGCTTGCCGCTCCGTCAACCCGGCCTGCCGCCAGGGAAACTTGTTTCGCGACAATGCCGAATCAACCTCTGCTGTGTAGGACGAAATGACAAGATGCCCGCCAAAAAGCACCAGAAAAATGCCGAGGATTTTTAAGACTGTTTTCATACGCATGGCGGACGCTGATTTGCCCATCCGGGAGGGTTAGATACGGATTTTCAAGCAAAGTTTAATCCAAAAAATCGTTTAACAGGGGTTTAAACCTTTCCTCTGCAACTCAGTCTCAGGGATTAACATATATTTGCCCCGATGAGATCAACCTTTCTGCTGCTAGCCCTCCTGATCGGTATCGCCTGCTCCGCCTTTGCCCAAACGGCTGACACAACTTCCGATCCCGGGTATATTGCCTCTACGGCAAAGACACCCGCCTCACCAACCGAGCGTGCAGCCCGTCAGTTGACAACACTCCAGAAAAAACTCAACCTCAACCAGGACCAGGTGATCAAACTCCGCATGGTCCTCCTCCGCCTGAATATCGCCCTCGATAGCCTCCGCTCCAACCCCTCCGGCGACAAAAAATCCGACAACCAGGCCCGTCGCGCCATCACCCAGGACTCCGACGGTAAGATCTACAGCCTGCTGACAACCGACCAACAAGTCGCCTACGCCAAATGGAAACAAGAAATGCAGCTAAAAAGACAACTGGACCGCGCCGCCCGGAAAACCCCCGCCGCCGACACCACCACCCAACACCCCTAATTTACTTTCACAACCATACTTTTTCGCCGCTCCTCGTCGATGATTCCCTGCAACTCCCGCTCACTCGGCAGATTCGTCATATACCTGGAAACAAAAATCGGCTGCGCAAGCCCCGCATCCGCCGGCGTAAACTTGCCCATTTTCAAGTCGATTAGGACATGACACTTCAGTAGTCGATGATAGAAGACAAGGTCAATTCGATAGTGCATATTGTCGAAGGTGATCCGCTTCTGCCTTCTCCTCCAACCCCAAAAAATCAAGCATATACGGACTTCTGAATACATCCTCCGGCGTCAACCCAACTCCGTTCCGATGCTTCTCCAGCACAGCCCCTTTATCCTTACTCAATCCCGTCCGCTCAAACAACATGCTGTCCATCACCCGTTGGAGATCGCGAACCGACCAATTATTCACCATCGCCTCCGTTTCATAAAATAACCTTTTCAAGCCCTCGACTTTGAATAACTCAATGAAGTGGGAAAATGAAAGTTTACTGACAAGCTTGCCGACATGATCATCTTCAATTTGTGCAGACACCGTCTGCACAATTCCAGAAAATTGATAATCAATCTTTTGATATCGACTTTTCGCTATTTTAGACAGTTGTGGATAGGCAATATAAAATTGCTTGAAGAGCTGAAGACTACGGTATGACAGTCCTTTGATCCCAGCGTCTGCTAGCCGTTCACCGATCATTCGGATCAATTTCTCCCCATACTCCGCCCTATCCCTCCCATTTTGCTCATACTCGACAATATAAAATCCAATGATCCAATTTCTCAGCGTAAGCGCAGTATTCACCTGCCGTTGCGCCTGATCCCGAAAAAACTGATTCGTGTTTTGAATGGCATGCACAAGCTCACCCATGCCGCCCATCTTAGCTGGCGTCTCCATAACAAAAAGTTTTAATTGATTTTAAAGGAACTCATTCCCCTCAAGACCCTACAGAAGACGCCAGAATACGTAGCAGTGTAATCATGGGCCGGTCCCAAAATCTCGACAAGGTTAATTCTCAAATCTACCTTATCTTCTCAACTAATTAAAACGAAGTTCAAAATGCGGAATACTAAATTCGTAATTGTCCACCTCCTCTGGAGCCTCTCCACGTCCGCACAAACCCCCATCACCCGCCTCGACTCTTTCATCCACACCCTCGCATCCAATCAACCCGGCATCGCCCTGTCCATCCAAAAACATGGCCACATCATCTACCAAAATACTGCCGGCCTCGCCGACCCCTCCGCCGGCCTCGCCGAACCGATCACTCCCATCGACAGCACCACTAACTTTCGGCTGGCCTCCGTCACCAAACAATTCACCGCCATGGCCATCCTCCTCCTTGAAAAAGACCACCGCCTCACCGTCGACGACCCCATCGGCCACTGGCTTCCCGAACTCCCCAAAAAAATCGGTCAACATATTCTCATCCGCCACCTCCTCACGCACTCCTCCGGCATCATAGACTACGAATCCCTCATCCCCGACACCCAAACCACGCAAGTCCTCGATGCAGACGTCCTCAACCTCCTAAGCCATCATGACTCTACTTATTTCACACCCGGCACCCGCTTCCGCTACAGCAACTCCGGTTTTTGCCTGCTGGCGCTCATCATCGAACGCGCCGGGCATCAATCCTACGCCGATTTCATAAAGGACAGCATCTTCCTCCCACTCCACATGGACCACTCCACCGTCTACGAAAAAGACCACGATATCTATCATCGCGCCATGGGCTATGCAAAAGACAGCACCGGCAAAACCTTCCGGCGGGACCAAAGCGTCACCTCAGCCACAAAGGGCGACGGCGGCATCTACACCTCCCTCGTCGATTACCGCAAATGGATCCTCGCCCTTCAGCAAAATCGCCTTATCAACCTCCCCGCCACCCTGCATCGCCTTAAATTCCCCGTCGGCAACAAAACAAACAGCGATTACGCCGCCGGCTGGTTCATCAGCAGCCAATCCCCCACCATCCTCTTCCACTCTGGAAGCACCTGCGGATTCAATAATTATGTCATCCAGATCCCTGCCAACGACTGGAGCATCACCTTCTTTTCCAACCTCGCCGACAGCCAGGCGACGTTCCTCCAAATCCTCCGGCTCCTGAAAGATAGCGGAGCACCCGACCTGACGAAGATCATGGCCCTCGAAGAGCAAACAAGATAAACCGCCCCAAAACCCACCCGCGATACCCAATATTTTGATATATTTGGCGTTAAGAAGTAACTCTAAAGGATACTCCTAATGACCCGCGTCAGCTTACTTTTGTTCTGCATCCTGAGCGGCCTGCTGAATGCAGCCTACGGCCAAACGACAAGCTTATACAGCTACCAGGACCTGTCCCATCTCTATTATCAGGCTCAAAAAGATTCCCTCAAAAAGGTATGGACCTGCCCCGACGTGTTTAAGGAACACGACACCCAAAAGAAGCTCCGCGAACTTTGGGACCTGCGGACCGAAAACGTCACCGACGCCATCATCCACGACGACTACGTCCACGACGAGGACGTGTACACCTACATTACCGCAATCGTCCGCCAAATCTCGGCCGCCAACCCCCAACTCGTGTCCTTCAGTGACCTGGTCCTCCTCGACCGCAGCCCCTCCGTCAACGCGTATACCGTCGGCGGCCATGTGCTCGCCGTCAACCTGGGTCTTATCGTGTTTTCACGCACCAGGGAAGAGCTGGCCCTCGCCATCGCCCACGAAATGTCCCACGACATCCTCCGCCATTATGAGAATGGGATGCAGGAAAGGGCATCCTGGCTGACCTCGGACGAGTATAAACAGTCCCTTAAAGATGTCCTCAGCTCCCGGTACGATCGCCTCACCAAGTTGCATCATATTTTAGAGAACTACACCTTCAGTCGTAGCCGCCACCAGCGGTACCATGAGTCGGAAGCCGACTCCCTGGCTATTCTCCTGCTGAAAAAATGCAACATTTCTTTCGACTCCCATTATTTCTTACATCTCGACAGCGCTGACGACGATTATCTCCAAAAGCTCCAGCAACCACTGCAGGCCTATTTCACAGCCTACCAGTTGCCCTATGAGGATGGTTGGACGACCCGACGCTCCCATGGCTTGTCGACACGCAATTATAATTTTTCCGATACCTCACACATCGAGGACTCCGTAAAAACCCACCCCGACTGCGTTCAACGTTTTGAACAGACACGCCGCTGGAGTTCTGCCAACCCGCAGTCCACTCCAATCCCGGCGGCCGTTCGCGAAAAGGCCAGTAAAATGCTTATATGGAATTTATATACCTCAGGCGCCCTTACCCCCTGTTTGTATCGCATTCTGCTCGAAAAGGACAAGGGCGTCAAGGACCCCTGGTATGATTTCATGGCCAGCAATATTTTTTACGGACTTTACTATGCGGACCGGCAGTTGAATCGTTTTAATGCCATCGGCATTATTCCGAAAGAATATATCTCGCGCGATTATTATGCGTTACAAACGCTCCTGGAGCAAATACCCCGGGACAACCTTCGCCAATCTTGCGAGACGTTCGGAAAGGAACCCTTTTGGACAAACCTCCCAAATCCCGAACGGAACCTGAAGGAATTGATGAAATTCATGGCGCTCAATACCGAAGAATTGAACCAAAAACAACTGGCAAAGGCCGCTCACGACTATTCTGCCGATAATGCCGGCAGCATGTATTGTGAATTTGCCGATAATCTTTCCAAAAAATAACCCGTTATGACCCGCGTTTTCTCCGCTCTGCTGCTAATCCTGATTGCCACCGCCACACAGGCCCAAACAAAAGTCTTCAAGGAAGTCGGCGAAGATATCGCCACCGAGATCAAAGCGATTACCCAGGACAACGCCCTCGTCGGCTATCTCGCCTTCACCCGGCTCGAGAAGACCGACATCGATTCCTTTAATTATCGCGTGACGATCATGGACGAGAACCTGAACGATATCGGAACGGTTAATTTTCGCCAACGTAACCTCGACCTGATGGCAGTCTCCTTCGAACAGGATGTCCTCTGCCTTGGCTACCTCGAAAGCGCCATGGCCGGTGTCCTCACCGGCAAAGAAGCCCGCCAGGCCTACCGCCACGCCAATATGACAAACCAGATCCTGCTCCAGTTCATCAGCCTCTCGGGAAAGATCATCAACCGATTCACAACCCCGGTAACCCTTAGCTCCAGTCAGGTTGTGGGGACCGGCAGCGCCTGGACATACCACATGGCAAGCTATTTGAAGAATGGCATGCAGATCAAGAACCTCGCCGGCAAAGGATTTTGCGTTTTCTATGGCGACGAGAATAACAAAGAGATCCTAATGCTGGATACGGGCGGCAAGCTTATCCGCCGCAAGAAGGTTACTGTCGATTATCCCTTCTATTTTCTCCAAACTTCCGGATCCGACATATACCTGCTGACCAAAATGCACATCAGGCCCGCTGAAGGCGGCTACCAGCTCCATGCGTATTCCTCTACCGATTCGTCGTTGAAAGAGTTTGTACTGGATATTAAAGACAAACAAGGCAATTGGCTAAAGGTCCTGTCCATTGATAACGACCCCTCGACCGGCAAAACCTTTTTAGGAGGTTGCATCATCAACCCCGATCGGGACAAGGACTTTATCACCGCTCATGACTTGTCGAGAGCTCCCTATTTAGGAGTATTTTCCATGACCCTCGGCACTACAAAAAATGACGTGAAGTCCTCCTACAGTTATTGGTCCGACGAAAATATCCCCGGCGTAAACAAGGATGGCTTGTTTGCCGGCGACAACGAGTTCTACGCCAGGTATCAGACCGTCTTCCGCGACTTCAATGGAATGACCGTCTTCGTCGGTTCGGCCCTCGTCGAAAAGCGGCTGCTCGGGGCAGCGAAATACAAATTCGCCGACGCCGTTTTCGTAACCCAGGATGCCAAAGGCAAACTAAAACTGGAAACCCATCTCCCTTGCGACGAGACCAGCTATTTCGGCCCCGCCGGCCAACTGGACCAGATGGACCACAAAGATTTCTATAAGGTCGTCAACCAGGATACCAAAACCAATTTCGTCATCGTCGACGATGCGACAAATATCTATATCTATAATTTCAACAGCAAGAAACTGATGCGCACGATCAGTCACAAAGACGGTCGCATCATAACAAAGGTGTTCCCCGCAAAAGAAGGCCATATCATGGTGTCCGAATACAACGGCAAAGAGAAACAAACCCGCTTCTCGATTGAAGCACTATAATTCGGCCTCCTCGTCAATAATTTTTGATCACCGTAGCCAACATCCCCTGCGCATACCACCGCGCCAGATAATCATTGGGGTGCAACGGATTGACGATACAATCCCTGGCCTTCTTGCGCTTATAAATAGCGTCGCTTAGCGTCGTCATATCCATCATTACGATACCCGGCCCCTCCAATCCCGCCAGCACGTCCCGATACCCGGCCAGGTTACCCAAATAGAACGCCTTCGCGGAATCCGAATCCAGCACATATTCCGGATCGAATTTCATGTTGGCCAGCAGCAGGAATTCCGCCCCCGCTCTGGCCGCCCGCACCTGCCGGATAATACTTAGCACCGAATCCCGTAATCCGGCCGGCCGCATCCGCCAAAAATCATTCATCCCAAAATCAATCACCACCAAATCCGGCTTCAGCGGAGTCACATACGACGACACATATTTCGCCCCCCACTCCACCGTCGACCCCGGCAACCCCGCATTGTACATCCGCACATCCCCCTTCGGATACCCCCACCGCAATCCGGTGGCAAACATTTCCATATAGGTCGGCATATACGGCTTCACTCCATCATAACCGCTCACATCCATCCCCCTTGTGATACTCATCCCATAAGCAACGACCGTCACCGGCTCTCCCGCTCGTAGCCGCCCAATAAAACCCGGCAACCGATCCCCCTTATATTCCGGCACCGGCCCCGCCCATTGATCATGATGCGTATACGTCACCGCAACCCATTGCGATTGCAAATTATACCACGCCAGATCTTTCGCCCGGTCAAATGAGGTATCCGCCCGGAATGGCATCCGCGAGCCCATCAACCGAACAAGCCGGCGGCCTTCCATCCTATAATCCACTCCCGCGCGAAACATTGTATCCAATCCAAAATTTCGCACCGATAAAACCCGATCCGGCTGAAAAAGCAACCTCCCTCCATCCTGGTCCATCAACACCGTCTCATTATAGATCGTATCCGATTTCCAAAACGGTAGCATCGCCAGCTGCAGAGACCCGCCAAACGGATGGAATTCCTTCGTCTCCCCAACATCCAGCTCAACCTTCCAATCCTTCGTCCAAACGTTCCCTCCAACACTTCCAACCCCAACGACCGCATATTTAGTCCCCACCGGCGTCTCCACATAGTTGCCCGTCTCCACCCATTTCCCCGTATCACTCAACGGCACCGTATATTCCAGCAACATTCGCCCCGTCGAATCATAAAACCGGATAAACGTATTCCCCCCGGAAGCCCCCGCCCAAACGTTAACACTATAATTGACCAATGCCAGCTGTCCAACGTTGACCCGCCGCGTTTCTTCTTCATTGATCTCTACTCGGCCACCCCCAGCCGTAAACGGCACCCATAAATATCCCGATCGCTCCAGATCAGTTTTATTCCATCGATCCGCCATGAACAAAAACCGGTTCCCACCCAACGACAAAACATACGTGCTTTGCGAACCAAACGTCGTCGCCGAATCCGCCCCTACGCAGGGATTCCCCTCCATCACCCACGAACCCAACATACTATCCGCCACTGCTACCCTCGCCGCATTCGGGTCCCAGCCACTACACAACGACGTGATAAGATAATAGTTGCCATCCGCCTTGAACACCGCCGGCGCCTCTCTCCGTTGCCCGATCAGTATCCGCCTGTATTCCTTCGTAGGAGCCAGATAATCCGGTGATAACAGACAAACCTGCATCGTGTTGTTATTCTCCGATGCATACACGAGGTACGCCCTTCCATCATCATCCTCGAACACCGTCATATCCCTCGACATCTGCCCATTCGGTCGCACACTTCCCAAATACCGGTAAGGCCCCTGCGGCCTGTCGCTCACCGCCACTCCCGCCCGCGCATATCCGTAGTCGTCCCGGTCGATATGCATCCACATCACATATTTCTTTGTCACAGCATTATAGATCACCTTCGGCCGCTCG
>Ga0206895_1052_pt1 | contig 33691 bp, 32 predicted proteins | sample Alteio_BWOrgHeat_51_FD_152967 | JGI IMG/M metagenome (GOLD analysis project Ga0206895, IMG submission 152967) | Enriched cells from forest soil in Barre Woods Harvard Forest LTER site, Petersham, Massachusetts, United States -... | ecosystem: Environmental > Terrestrial > Soil > Temperate forest >...
AGGGAATGGTATTCAGAATTGGTATACAGATGCGGTTATTTCCGGCCGAATAATGATATTGCAGGATGAATAATATCATGCGTAAATTTCTGTTCCTTTTTTTTCTTGCCGCTTTGTTTTCTTATACACCTGCTAAAAAGAAAGTGGTTATTGTATGGCAGCCGTCGCATCAAACCAATACCGGAAAAGATTTTAGTGAAGCTGCTGTAAGCAATGCTATTGCGGAAGCAGCTATGTTAACAAAGCCAACTTTTAGCGAATACAAAGTATGGAGTTTTGGCAGGAAGGATGTGCATGATGCCGACAGCGGCAGCAATACCATGATCGCACATACTACGGCAGTGATCGATGGGAAAATTTCCGGGTATGCATGGGAACTGCAGCAATCCAATCAACACAAACCCGATATATTTATTGCATTGCATAATAACGGCGGAACAAAACGGCACGCGATATGGGGCTATATACATTATGGAGATATGTATGAAGCGGAGAACCGCGAGCTTGCCACACAATTAACCGCTGCTGTTGCCGCTGCAACAAATTTAGAGAACCGCGGTGTATTGCTCGACAGCACTACAGGCCGCAACGATTATCGTTGCGCAACCACCGGCAAACTTTCTTTTTATAGCCTGGATGAACATGTGAATACATCGCCTATCCGTGTGTTATTGGAGATCGGAGATAATGCGGTGAGCCATGATTTTTTGCAAGATCCCGCTAATCAAAAAAAGATCGGCGAAGCGATCAAAGAAGCGCTGGTGAAATGGATAGAGAAAGGAGAATAGTAAACATCCCTCAAAAAAATAAACAACCACAGATAACAAACTGTACCACATGTACAAACCCAAACCCGGCATCGACATCATTGCAAAAATACTGGATGCATTGTACCGGCATAACCCCGATGCATTGTTTGTGATGAGCCTGATGCATCAGTATGAAGAACGCGGCAGCCTGAGCAAGAAACAACTGGAGGGTTTATTATCAAAAGCACAGAAAGCAACAGACATTCCGCAAAACTGGCTGGGTACATTGGAAGCGATCATTCTTAAAATGCCTACACGGTACAAGCCTGTTGAAACAATTACTGCTTCATCCATCTATCAAAAAGATAAAGAAACGGGTAGCCTGATCAATGCCATTCTTGCCAGATACCCGCAACACAAAAGAGTATTATTCCTTCGCGCCAAATATGAAAACAACGAACCGCTTTCAGCAGAAGAAACCGGAGAGCTGAAAAAGTTTTATAAAGTATTGCGTATTCAGCCGTAAATATTCAGAGTGCAAATAACAGGCTTCGGTTATTAATTTAACTGTTTCGGAAAAAAAGCCGGGTTCTCATTCCAACATCTTCCTGTTTTTTTACTCCTGGGATAAACCAAATCATTGTGTTATGAAAAAAATATACACACTTGCTATTCTTATGATCGTAATGCAGGCGGCTGTTGCACAGTTTCATATCAGCGGAAAACTTGCCGGGGCCGAGGGCAAAAAAATCTATCTCAACAGCCGTAAGGGAGATGCCATTACTAAAGATTCTCTTCAATCAACAGATGGTAGTTTTTCTTTTACCGGTTCGGTAACGGAACCATCTGTCTATACCGTGAATGTAGAAGGCATACGCGGTGGTATTCCTGTTTTTGTTGAAAACAGCGATATCACGGTAAATGGCGATGTAAAAGAATTTACCAAAGCACAGGTAAGCGGTTCCAAAGAACATGATATATATGTGCAGATGGATAAACTGCGCAGAAACGGTTCTGTTACACAGGAAGAAATAAAAGCGTATCAGGAACTTAAAAAGAATAACGATACGGTTGCGATGAAAAAACTGGATGCTGAGTATAACAAAAGAGGCGATGCCATGCTTGCGGAAATGAAACATTTTATTATGGATCACAAAGAATCATACGTGGCCATTTATACTTTGGCAATGTTTGGCAATAATGGATTTAAACCGGAAGAAACAGAAGAAATGCTTGCTGCTTTTCCGGCTGCTGAAAAACAATCTTTTTACGGACAGGAGCTTAGAAAAAAACTCGATATTGTTGCTATGCTTGCTATCGGAAAGATGGCGCCCGATTTTGTACAGTCCGATGTAAACAACCAGCCGTTAAAACTTTCATCGCTGCGCGGTAAATATGTGTTGGTTGATTTCTGGGCAAGCTGGTGCAAACCATGCCGCGCTGAAAATCCCAATGTGGTAAAGAATTATAACACATATAAAGACAAGTCTTTTACTGTTCTTGGTGTATCACTTGACCAACCAGGTAAAAAAGACGACTGGGTAAAAGCCATTGCAGATGATGGGCTGAACTGGTACCAGGTTTCTGATCTCAAGTTCTGGGATAATGAAGTTGCGAAACAATATGGGATCCGTTCAATACCCGCAAATTTGTTAATTGACCCGAACGGAAAAATTGTTGCAAAAGATCTGCGCGGTGAAACACTGGATAAAACGCTTGCAGAGATGGTTAAATAAATAATCTTTTATTTATTGCCACAGAAGGCACAGAAAAGATCTGTGTAAATCTGTGCCTTCTGTGGCAATTATTTTTTGCTATTCAATAAACTTTATTGCTTATCGTATACAGCTTTTATGTTTATATCTCCCTGCGGAGTTGTAAGCGCATCGTCTAATGTGAGTGTTTTTCCATCTGCACTCAGGCTCCAGTTTTCTACAACAGTTACTGTGAAGGCTTGACCGTTAGCGTCAATGCTAATGGTGGAATTGATCGTAAAAGTTGTACCATCGGCAGCCCATTTTAAAGTAGAACTCTTTTTTCCCGCATTGGATAGCGTTGTTTCCGAAACCTTGCCATCGCCGGTTATTGTTTCTGTTGTTGAAACCGAGTTACCATCTGGTGAAGTGCCGGTGCGGGTAAAAGTTACGTCGTTTCCCTTCTGGTCAACGGTCATCTTAGATGGGGCGGCACGCCCACCAAATTGTCCGAGCTCGCTTTTACTTTCGTTTAATGCCCAGGTACCGGAAAAGTTTGTTTGATACGCTTTTGTTGTACTGAACGAAAATAAAAAAGCGGCCGAAATAAATAACAACAGGATCTTTTTTGAAGTTGAGGTAATCATAGTAGTGATTTTGATTTAAAGCTAATAATAAATCGGAAGGAACACAAAACGAAAAAAGTATCTTCATAAAAAAACAACTTTGAAAACATTTGCGGAGAAGGTCATTCATTTTAATAAAACACTTTCTTTTTCAGGTACGCTGCCGGAAGGCATTCGGATCATGAACCCGTTCAAAGAAGACAAAAAAGTGAATGAGATATCAGCGGCATTCTATAAAAAATATTATGATGACACGGATACGCGTTACTTAATATTAGGCATTAACCCGGGAAGATTTGGCGGCGGCATTACAGGTATTCCGTTCACAGATCCGAAAAGACTGGCCGATAAATGCGGCATTCCATTTCATGGCGAAATGAAACACGAACCGTCGTCTGCTTTTATTTATGAAATGATCGATGCGTTTGGCGGCGCTGATCAGTTTTACAGGAAAATTTACATCAATTCTATCTGCCCGTTAGGTTTTACATCGATCAACCAGGCAGGCAAAGAAGTAAATTATAATTATTACGATAGCCGCGAATTGACAGCCGCTGTATATGATTTTATCAATCAAAGCATCCGTAAACAAATTGCTTTTGGCGTAAACACAGATACCGTTTTTTGTTTTGGTACAGGAAAGAACGAAAAATTTCTGCGCGAATTAAATGAAGAGAAAAAATATTTTCAAAAGATCATCGCACTGGAACACCCGAGGTTCATTATACAATACAAAACAAAGTTGAAGCAGTTTTATATTGATAAATATGTTTCTAATTTTAGAAAACTTATTTAGAATTGTATCATTTTTTTGCGCGCAAAAATAGTTTGCCACTGATTCACAGATTAGCACAGATAATCAGTGAAGATCTGTGAATCAGTGGCGCAATTAAATTAGCCAGCTCGAAACTTATTCACGCCAGTAACTGTGCAGCTTTTTGATTGATCATACTGATGATGGTTCCCTTAAAAAGAGAAACTGACATTGGAATCTTCCCGTCTAACTCGATGGTGGATGGCATAACGGTGAGTTTACCACTGAGCGCAAACCCTTTCACAGAAAAACTAAAATCTCCCTGGTTACCTGTCCAGTTCTCCTGTAAGTTTTCGATCTTGTCACCATGTTCTTTTTTCATTTCAGTAAGCAATGTTTGAATTCTTTTCAATGCTTCTTCCTGTGAAAGATGGTGCGGTATACTCATTTGAAGGCTGGACATAGGCTGGGTTTAAATAAAAAAGTAAAAAATCATGCCGCGGTCTTTTATCAGAAAGACCTGATGGCTCTTACATAACACGTATTGTCTTTAAAGTCATTATCACGCTCACCCGTATAAAAATTTTGAAAAAAAGCAAAATGCCCGGCGTATTCTGTAGCGCTCCAGTAACTAAAGCGTACAAATGCGCCAACTTTTTCTTTCTGTAAATACAATATATTCAGTTCTTCCTCAGTTGGCAATCGCCAGTCGCTGTATTCATCCACTTTATATTGTGCACAGAATTCCATCGCTTCATTCCAGTCGGCTTCACCGGAAAGGTCTTTTGCCGATGCGATCAATCCATGTTCATTGGTTTCATCAACAAAAAAAATAATCCCGCCTCCATATTCATCGCCAATGTTCAGGTGTTGCATAGTTTGTCAAAAATACGTTGCTGAAAGATATAAAATCGGAAAGATGTTAGTTGACAGAAGACAAAAAAGATGTTAGTTATTAGATGAAAGTTGACAGAAAAACAATCCGCCATCTGTCAACTTTCATCTAACATCTTTTCTTTTCCTGTTTCTTAGTATCTTACAAACATCGATCAAAACATCATTTCATGAACCTGCAGGTAAAAGATCATTTATTCATTATAGGCGGAGCCACTTCCGGTTTTGGCAAAGCCATTGCCGAAGCATTGTTAAAAGAGGGCGCTGATATTATCGCCGTTGCGCGTGGCGAAGAAAAATTAAAGATGCTCGCCGCAACTGCTCCGTCACAAACACAAATTATCGTAGGCGATATCACAGACAGCAGTATCATTACGCAATTAAAAAATATTGTTGGCAACAGGCAATTGCATGGAATGGTACTTAATGCCGGCGGGCCGCCCGCAAAGACAGTTCTGGAAACAACATTGGAAGACTGGGACACCGCATATAAAAACATACTCCGCTGGAAAGTAGAGATCACACAGGCTTTTGTTCCAAAAATGATGGAACAAAAATATGGCCGTATGCTCTATATAGAAAGTTCTTCCGTAAAACAGCCAATGGAAAATTTAGTGTTGAGTAATTCTTTGCGTGTGGCAGTGGTAGGAATGGTAAAAACATTATCGCAGGAAATTGCCAAGAGCGGCGTTACATTAAATATACTCGGCCCGGGGTCGCACAACACACCGGCGATAGACAGGATCTATAAAAAGAAAAGCGAACAGACCGGTTTGCCTTTTGAAGAAGTAAAACAAAAAGCCATTGAACAAATACCTGTTGGCGCATTAGGCGAAGCAGAAGATTTTGCAAGCCTTGCACTATGGTTGTTGAGCCCGTTAAGCCGTTATGTAACCGGCGAAACCATTACGGTTGATGGCGGATCGGTAAAAAGTATGTTATAAAAAATAAAATGATTAAATGAAAAATAAATTCACCTTTCTTTTTTTAGTTGCATTTTTTGTTTCAACATTCATAAACGCACAAACCAAAGAACCTGCAACCATTGGCCCCGATAAAGGGTCACTGATCATTGTTGGCGGCGGCAATGTAGGCGAAGAAATATGGAAAAGATTTGTAGAGCTTGCCGGCGGGGCCAATGCAAATATTGTTATTGTAACAACCGCAGATGATGATTCATCTATCAGCCGTGGATTATCGCCCGAAAAAGATTCATTGATAAAACATGGTGTGCAGCAGATCGGTTTTCTTCACACGCGTGACCCCAGGATCGCTAACACGGAAGCGTTTGTTGAACCATTAAAAAAAGCAACCGGTATCTGGTTTCGTGGCGGAAGGCAATGGAAACTGGCAGACGCTTATCTTAATACACTCACACAAAAAGAATTTAGCCGTGTGCTGGAAAGAGGCGGTGTAATTGCCGGAACATCTGCAGGAGCCACCATTCAGGGTTCTTTTATGGTTCGTGGCGATACAAAAGGGAATACCATTATGATCGGCGATCATACACAAGGATTGGATTTTATTCATCATGTAACGATTGATCAACATCATCTGAAACGAAACAGGGTGTTTGATCTTGTTGATGTGATTAAATCACACCCCGATCTTTTAGGAATTGGTTTGGATGAAAGCACAGCGATCGTTGTACAAAAAGATATGTTTGAAGTGATCGGTGTTTCTTATGTAGCTGTTTATGATATCGACCAGATCAACGGCCAGTCAAAAGGCCCACACGACCTCAACAGTTCATGGGGGCCGTTTTACTTTTTAAGTCACGGACAGAAATACGATCTTAAGTTGCGGAAAATATCAAGATAAAAATATTAACCGGCGGCTTCTTCGCCATTGGCATCTGATGCAACTTCTTCTTTTGGCGTTACGTTTTTCATGCTCAGCTGAAATTTTGTGTTGAGCGAAACAACATAATGGTTAACAGCCAAAAGCGCTTTGATATTTGCATCATCCAGCATTACGGTAGCAAGGTCGGAAGCCAGTGCAGAACCGCTGATGATATTGGCCACACGGCCCCTGGTAAATTCGATGGAAAATTTATAACCGGCTTTGCGCCCGCTTCCGGCTCTTTCAAAATCAATACGGTTCAGATCCAGTACCTGGTCGCCATTAACGGTTCGTTTCAATAATATTTTGATAATGGGAAGATATTTGCTCCAGATCTGTGTATACATGGGGAATTAGTTGGTTATGTTATACAGGCTTTGTGACGAGCCAATACTACTGCAAAGGTGCATTATTTATGGGCTAAATACGAATTTGGTTTTGGAAAATCGCGAAAACGCCCGTTCGGCGCGGGTCTGCGGCGGATTAAGGCTGCGAAAAACAGTACACACATTTAGGCGATGATCATTGTGGTTTATAACAGGTCCAGTTCTTTGCGGTAATCATACTGGAGATCCTCATGTAATTTGTCCAAAGCAGACCGTATCTTTTTCAACTGCTGTTCATAGATATTATTCAGCACCGTACTTTTTTGATACCGGATGCCCGAGTTTTTCATTTTGCTGCAGAAATAGATCAGCAAAGCCGTTTCTGCCTGTTTGGATGCAGTGTATTTGATATAGCGGTTGGTAATGCGTAAAATTTTTCGCAGGCTTTTTTTGGTGAGATACGTAGTTGACTTTGGCAACTCGGTAAAACCTTCATCTATCATTTTTTTTACGCTGTTGATATATCCTTCCTCATCATGCGCTTCAAATAAAAGAAAAGTAAGCAGCTCTTTATTTTCTTTTTTAAATTTTGCAAGGCGCAAGCAAAGCTCCAGCAGTTTTGGTTGCGCAGTTGCCTGCAGTTCCTGTTTCAGTTCCTGGATAGATGCCGTTTTCATTGATGCAAGATAAACCGCATTTGTTTTAGTGTTGACGGCCTTCTTGCCGGCTTGTCCGGTAAACAGATCTTTCAACCCGGATAACTTCATCGTATGATCGGTTTAAGTATTTTACAGGATAGATAACGCTAATTTCATGCCATTCGACACCTCGCAACCACATCCCGAATTATTATTTGAACTGGTGAGTATGCGGATGCCATTTGGAAAATATAAGGACCGCTTGCTTTGCGATCTGCCCGATCACTATCTCGAATGGTTTCAACGCGAAGGGTTTCCCAAAGGAAAACTGGGCATCCTGCTCGAAACCATGTATACGATAAAACTAAACGGGCTCAGCTATTTGCTTGATCCATTAAAAAAGAAATGATATTGCTTATATTGAAGCAGTAAATCTATTACCATGAATTCATCCCGCAGGTCATTCATTCAACAAACAGCGCTGGCATTGGCCGGCAGTACTGTTTTATCAAGATCATTATTTGCCGCTGCATCCATCCAACATATTACCGGTATTCAGTTGTACACGGTAAGGGATGATATGAAAAAGGATCCGCTTGCTACATTGAATGCACTTGCAGAAATGGGTTATCAATATGTAGAGCATGCCAATTATGTGAACCGCAAATTTTATGGCTACAGCGCCACTGAGTTTAAAAAGATCCTGGAAGGGCATGGAATGAAAATGCTCAGCGGCCACACGGTAATGGGAAAAGATCATTGGGGTGAATCAAAACAACAATTTACCGATGCATGGAAATATACGGTTGATGATGCGGCAACGGTTGGGCAACAATTTGTGATCAGCCCCTCATTCGATGAAAGCAGGCGCAAAACATTTGATGATATCAAACGCTACATGGATGTATTCAATAAAAGCGGCGAACTGTGCAAACGATCAGGAATGCGGTTCGGCTACCACAACCATAATTTTGAATTCAATGAATCATTGAACGGACAAAAAGTGTACGATATCATTTTACAATACACCGACCCTTCTTTGGTTGTACAACAGCTGGACATGGGCAACCTCTATGGAACCGGCGCCAATGCATACGAGATCGTTAAACAACATCCCGGAAGATTTATTTCAATGCATGTAAAAGATGAGATCAAATCGGCCAAAGGCGAAATGAATGATGGTTATGACAGCACCATCCTCGGTACCGGTGTTGCCAACACCAAAGCCATTATTGATCTTGGTAAAAAGACCGGCGGCACATTACATTTTATTATTGAACAGGAATCGTACCAGGGAAGAACGCCGCTGGAATGTTCAAAAGAAGACCTGAAAGTGATGAAGAGCTGGGGTTATTGATCCTTTGCCGGCGCATCATCTTTTTTGATCTCTTTTGCTGGCTTCGTTGTTTCAAACTGTACTATCTGTCTTTTATAAATTCCTTTTTCCAATGCATAGGTAATAATGCCTGCAATGCTTTTTGCACCGATCTTATCCATGATCCTGGTGCGGTGCCCTTCAACGGTTCGTTTGCTGAGGCTGAGTGTGAAGGCGATTTCTTTACTCGTGCATTCGCGGCAGATCAGGCGCATGATCTCTTTTTCGCGGTCGGTAAAACTGGCATCCACCTGTGGCGGCAACTGGTAATTTTTAGAAACGATCTCGGTTAATTTTTCTGTTATCTCGCGGCAGAAATAAGGTTTGTGGAGGAAAACGGCATTGATCGCATCCGAGATCTCGGTACAATCGGCGCTTTTTAACAGGTAACCCAATGCGCCGGCTTCCAGTGTTTTTAATATGGGTTCTTCTTTTCCGTGTGCCGACAAAATAATGATCCTGCACCCGGTCTTACGCCGCAGAATTTCTTTTGTGGCCGCAACGCCATCCATTACAGGCATAGCGATATCTGTAAGGATCACATCGGGTAAAAGTTCAACAGCACGTTTTACCAGCTCCTGGCCATTTACTGCTTCGCCAACCAATTCTACATTTTTGACCTGGGCCAAAAGGTTGCGCAAACCGTTCCTGAAAAGAACATGGTCATCTGCAATCACAACCCGGATGTTTCTTTTTTCCATGCAAGCGTTTTGGTTATAAGATCGTATCAAATTACAGGTAGTTATACGCCGGGCTTATTGCAGAAACTAAAAACAAAAAAGTTTCAGCGGTGTATAAATACCTGGATCAATGAAAGTAAAAAGGGCGGTAAAACGAAACAACCGTTAAAACACGGTATTATTTGGTTGGATATACTGTTGTGGTATGGATCGTGAGTGGTGAGTTGTGGGTGGTAGATGAGAGCAAATAATCATCGCGGGATCTTATATTCTGTTAAAAGAACGTTCAGGTCGATATCAAGCCCCTGCGCCAAAGCAACCAGTGTGGTAAAAGCAAGATTTACTTTCCCTTTCTCAATACGTTGTACCTGGCTATACTCCAAACCCGCAGCAGCAGCGAGCTGATGAATGCTGAGGCCCTTTTCCTGCCTGAGCTTTGTTAAGTGGGCAGCAAACCGCGCCAGTATTTTTTCTTTATTGCTCATGATGGAACAAGATCAATTCAATGGACAAATTATTTGGCGTATGATTATACACCATCGGCAAAACATACTTACCTTAGCGGGGCTGTGTTTTTAAAGCCGCAGTGTAAAAAAATGAACCCGACAATACCAATGTATGTTTCCAGGGAAACCCGCCACCTGATACTTTACAGCCTTATCATAGATCTGATCAGTAAAAGAAAAAACCAATAAACAAAGGGTGCTCAATAACCGGTTTATAAAAACCTGCACTGTTTACAGGCCATTCTTTTTAATCCCGTTTAAACCGGTATGGCAACAGCCTTTATTATTGTTAATAATTATCATTGAAATGTGGAGTATTAACTGTCAATAAAATCAATAGCCATTTATATTTTATTGAAATTTAAACTTAATAGTTTAATAACACTCCAACGTTTATGATAACAGCCATTACTTCCGCGTATAAAATGATCAGCAAACATGGCTTTGCTGATATCATGCAAAACAGTTCAACCGGAGAAAAGTCGCTGCACGCCACTTCTTTTTTTGATGTGGGCGATACGATCCATGATTTTACTGCCGAAAAAGTTTTGGAAATCCCTACTTACCTTACTGTGCAGACAGGCGAGAACAAACACATCATACTATCGCCGGAGTTTTTGCAATACATCAATCATAGCTGCGACCCGAATGTTTTCTTCGATACGACCCGCATGCAGGTAATTGCTTTAAAAGAAATACAGCCGGGTGATGAACTGATGTTCTTTTATCCTTCCAGCGAATGGGACATGACGCAACCATTTGATTGTTTTTGCGGAACAGCAAAATGCCTGCATCGGATAAAAGGCGCGGCGCATCTTACAGAAGAAGAAGCGGCCCGTTATAAGCTTACTGATTTTATACAACAACAGTTATTAAACAGAACGAAGAAATAATCTGATGTATCCCTCTTCCGAATGGATTCCTGCGGTGCCGGTTAACCGGCTGAAAATTTGGGTGCTGGCTCCCTGTCTCCTTACCAACGACGCCAATATCGATTACTACTACGACTTTTCGCAAAGCATTGCCGAATACACCAAAACGTTTGCTGAATTAAATATCAACTGGCACTGGCAACCCGTAACGATGAATGATTATGAAGTGATCATCGATGGTATTGTTGCAGAAAAAGAAGCTGGCAAATTTTTTCCCGTTGTTTTAAATTTATGCGATGGCGATGAAATAAACGGAACGCCCGGTGTTTCGGTTGTTCAGTTGCTTGAAATAAACGGATTGGTGTACACGGGTTCGGATGAATATTTTTACCGCATCACCACTTCCAAGATCCCGATGAAGCGTGCTTTTGATAAAGCAAAAGTTCCCACACCCAAATGGAAAGCGATCCTCTCAAAAGAAAAAGGGACGAAAAATATTTTTGATAAACTGGGCTGCCCAATTATTGTAAAACCTTCCGTATCCGGTGGCAGCATGGGCGTTGGTATCAAGAATGTTGTATCAACTCAGGAGGAATTACAGCAACAGATCCATAACATGTTTGAAGGTTACCGCGGATGGAACCTTGCAGCAGATGGCATCATCGCAGAAGAATTTATTACCGGCCCCGAGTTCACAACCATGATCGTTGGCTCTGCCCTGTTTCCCGATCAATGCAAAGTGCTGGCCCCTGTTGAAAGGGTATTTCATCCATCATTACCCGATACAGAAAAATTTTTATCATTCGACCGTTTGTGGGAAATATATGAAGAGGAATCAGCGATGCCCGGCGAAGACAGTTTTTATGAATACGGATCACCAGAAGCATCTCTTCATGATGCCATCAAACAACTAAGCCTCGATGCATACATAGCCGTTGGCGGTACGGGTTATACAAGGGTTGATATCCGGATGGATCAGTCAACCAAAAAATTATACGTGCTCGAAGTAAATGCGCAATGCGGTTTAAGTGAAGATGAAGATTATACCTCTATTGGTGCTATATTGCGCATGAGCGGCATTTCTTTTACAGAACTGATAGTTGAAATTATCAATGATGCATTCAGGAGAAAAGAAAAGGCCGAACACGAAACTGTTTTTATTGCGCCCGTGCGGGAAAAATTGAAATGAAAGTCTGCGTACTACAACCTGATTACTCAAGAACTGCTGTGGATTACCAGTATTATGATCCGCCCCGGAATTTATCAGCGTTATTGCCCGGTTCGCAGGTAGACCATGTATCACTCAATAAACTCACTACCTACAAACAACTCAAAGCATTACAGCATAAAGGCTATGATATTTTTGTAAACTTATGCGAAGGGTATCTTGAATGGGAAGTTCCATCCATCGATGTGATCTATACATTGGAATTACTGGGATTGCCATACACCGGCCCAACCACATTGTTATACGATCCGCCAAAAGAACTGATGAAATATGTTGCGTATTGCGAAAATGTTGCAACACCATCATATGTATTGATCGAAAAAGAAGAAGATCTCGAAACAGCCAGTACACAACTAACTTTTCCTCTTTTTATAAAACCTGCCAAAGCCGGCGACAGTCTGGGTATCGATGAACATTCTTTGGTGCACAATAAAGAAGAACTTGCCGAAAAAATAAAAACAACTTCAGAAGAATATCCCCAGCTGCTTGCGGAAGAATATATCGATGGCCGCGAATTCACCATTCTTATCGCAGCGAACAGCGATGGACAAACAGCCACTACTTTTAAACCTGTGGAATATATTTTCCCTTCAGGCTTTCTGTTTAAAACATATGCATTAAAAACTTCTGAGTTACATCCCGATGCAAATATTCCCTGCAACGATCCTGTTATTGAAAAACAATTGCGCGAGGCTGCACAAAAAATATTCAAAGGTTTTAACGGTGCAGGTTATGCGCGCCTGGATTTTCGGTTGAACGATAAAGGGCAGTTATTTTTTCTCGAAATAAATTTCACCTGCTCCGTTTTTTACAGCGACGGTTATGAAGGCTCGGCCGATTATATATTAAAACATGATGGCATCGGCCAGCAGGGTTTTCTCAACCATATGATCGCCGAAGGCATTGCACGCCACGAACGCATGCAAAAAAAATATATCGTTAAGGGAAATGCCATTTCCGGCTATGGAATTTATGCAACGAAACAAATTCAACCGGGCGAACTGATTTTTAAAGGCGAGGGCAGGTCGCAACGCATCATCACGCGCCGGTATGTGGAAGAGAACTGGCCCTTTAATGAAAAATTAATTTTCCGCCGTTATGCTTACCCGCTTAGTAATGAGGTTTTTTTATTATGGGATGATAACCCAGCTGAATGGGCCCCGCAAAACCATTGCTGCCAGCCCAATACAAAATACGACGGGCTCAATGTAGCAGCCACTGTTCAGATAAATGCAGGCGAAGAACTAACGCTTGATTATGCTTCTTTCCTGGATGAAAATATGGAGCCCTTTCAATGTAATTGTGGCTCAATCAATTGTCGCGGCTTAATTACAGGCAGGCCAGATAATTCGGTTACGCACAGGGAAAATAGGGCACAGCCTTAAACATCACCACTCTTTGGTAGTCCAACTTACAACCCATTGATCAAAGAAAGACTGTGTTAAATCTTCATACAACGGATGGAAACTGTGCCATACAGCGTCTAACTTGTAGGGAATAAGAAAGGAAAAAATAAAATGTCAAGATTTGAGATTCTTCGAAAGCTGATGCAGAAACACCGGGGGCAACTGGTGTTTACGTATGTATTGTTTTCGCTGGAAATGCTGGGTTCATTACTGCGCCCGTTTTTTCTCGGGGAAGCGGTGAATGATCTTATGAGAGGAAGTTATCGCGGGCTGATCATTTTATCTGCCGTTCACTTTGCATGGATCATCATCGGTACTTTACGCCATCGGTATGATACAAGAACGTACTCGGCTATCTATACTTCATTAGTTACCCGTTTTTTATCACGCAGGATCGATCAGTCCGAAGTGTCTAAATTAAGCGCCCACTCAACACTTGCAAGGGAGTTTGTTGATTTTCTTGAATTCGACCTGGTGTATGTGATCGAAGCGATCTATAATTTACTGGGTTCGATCATCCTGTTATATTTCTATGACCGTTCGGTTGTTCTATTATGTCTCGCTATTCTTTTACCTGTTGTTGGTATCAGTTATGTTTATGGCAAAAGAATGAAAAGGCTGAACCGTTTAAAGAATGATGAACTGGAACAGCAGGTAGACATTATTTCTTCCGGCGATAAAAAAGCGATCTTCAAACACTTTAATAACCTTCGCCACTGGCAGGTGCGCATCAGCGACCAGGAAGCATGGAACTTCGGTATCATGGAACTGATGGTGATGGTCGTGATCGGAATTTCTTTATTGGTTACGCACGCCGTTTCAGGAACAACCATACTTGCAGGTACCTTGATCGGTATCTATACATACATCCTCAAATTCGTATCGGGCCTTGATACAATACCTTATACCGTTCAACGGCTATCATCATTAAATGATATTACCCGCCGCATAGAATTACAGGCCGAAGATTTTCCTGTTGAAGGGACAGAAACCATTCAGCGGGATAAAACGGTGCGGTTGTCTAAGATGAGTAAACCACTGATTTGATTTTGGAATTTTCGATTGGGAAATTTTGGAATTGATTTTTATTATAAGACTGGAGTTAAAAGTCAGAAGACTGGAGTCTTTAAATAAATCATTATTTCAGACCCCAGTCTCCTAACTCCAGACTTATAAATAATCTGCGGTTTGATTTTTTCTTCCAGATACGATAACGATTTCGTTTATTAACAATACCACAGAACGCTTATCCCGAAAAAAATTCTTACTTTTTGCACTCATTTTTAATCCCCGATTGTAATGTCATCAAGAAGAAAATTTATTCGTAACGCTACCTACATGGCGGGTGGCGGTGTATTAAGTTCTGCTATCAACAACAAAGCATTTGCCTATTTTAAAAACCGCGTGGCGCCGAGCGATCAATTGAATATTGTTGCTATTGGTATTAACGGACAGGGTTGGTCCAATTTGTTGGCAGCCGTTAAAGTGCCGGGCGTAAACATTGTAGGATTGTGTGATGTTGATAAGAACGTGATCGACCGCAGAATGGGCGAGTTCGCTAAAATAAACATCGACAGCGCGAAAGTAAAAACATACAGAGATCACAAAGAGGTACTCGACAGGAAAGATGTGGATGCGGTAATTATCGGCACACCCGACCACTGGCATGCTTTGCAGATGATCAACGCATGCGAAGCCGGCAAAGATGTGTTTGTTGAAAAACCCGTTGGCAATTCCATCGGCGAATGCCGCGCGATGGTGAAAGCACAGCAACGGTATAATAAAGTAGTGCAGGCCGGACAGTGGCAGAGAAGCCAGCAACATTTTAAAGATGCCATTGATTATGTACACAGCGGCAAACTTGGAAATATACGCACAGTAAAAGTGTGGTGTTACCTTGATTGGAAACAACCGCTGGAAGTAAAACCCGATGCACCCGTTCCGCCGGGAGTGGATTATGCAAGATGGCTGGGGCCCGCGCCCACAAGGCTTTTCAACCCAAACCGTTTTCATTTTACTTTTCGCTGGTTCTGGGATTATGCGGGTGGATTAATGACGGACTGGGGTGTGCATTTATTGGATTATGCATTGATCGGAATGAAAGTGGCCAACCCGAAATCGATATCAACCGTTGGCGGAAAATTTGCCAAACCCGATTCGGCAGATGAAACACCGGATACATTGATGGCGATGTATGAGTTTGATAACTTCAATATTATCTGGGATCATGCAGTAGGGATCGGCAATGGTAATTATAACCGCGATCACGGCATTGCATTCATCGGCAATAATGGAACATTGGTTTTGAACAGGGGTGGATGGGAGGTGCTGGAAGAAAAAAAGAATGAGCACAAAGTAATGGTGCCGTTCCAGAAATCAATCGATAACGGACTTGATAAACACTGGGTAAATTTTGTGGATGTGATACGGTCAAGAAATATGAAAGACCTGCATTGTCCCATACAGGCCGGCGCCGATATTGCCAGCTTTGCACAAATGGGCAATATTGCCTACCGCACCAGGCAAAAACTTTTCTGGGATGCCGGCAAACAACAGTTCACGGATGATGCCATCAATAAAAAATATTTGATGAAGGAATACCACAATGGGTACCAGTTGCCGAAAGTATGATCTTCTGTAAAAACAAAAACCGCAGAGTAAAGAGTGTTTGCGTAAAAATTTATCCCCTTATAATTGCGCAAACGTTCTCTTTATCTCCACGGCGAACCAAAACCAACTGCCATCTAGTTCTTCATAGGAAATGCTATATATATTAAAATGGGTTGTCTATAATCGATAGTGCAAAACAACACGAAACTATTACGCAGGACAATGGGAAAAACCCCCTATTTTTCTGCGTATTAACTCTTTCTCCAATTAAGCTTAACGCATATTATCTTGCGGTAATATTATGATCAGCACTATCGCAACGCCACATCAGATCCTCGAATCGGTTTTTGGTTATACAGAATTCAGGCATAACCAGGAAGAGATCATCACCCATCTTTTAAAGGGAAAAGATGCTGTTGTGCTTATGCCAACCGGCGGCGGCAAAAGCCTTTGTTACCAGGTTCCTGCATTGTGTTTGCCCGGTGTAACTATTGTGGTTAGCCCGCTTATCGCTTTAATGAAGGATCAGGTTGATGCATTGGTATTAAGCGGTGTAAAAGCAGCTTTCTTAAACAGCACGCAAAGCGGCGGCGAACAATCATTCATCTTGCAGCAGCTGCGCAGCAACGAATTGAAATTATTATATGTTGCACCGGAACGTTTGGTGGGTGGCGAAATACAGTTTCTTCGTTTTCTGCAGGACATACCCGTTTCCTTGTTCGCCATTGATGAAGCGCATTGTATCAGCCAGTGGGGGCATGATTTCAGGCCGGAGTATCGCGTGTTAAGCCAGCTGAAAGAAAAATTTCCTTCCGTTCCCATCATTGCATTAACTGCAACGGCGGATGCGTTAACGAAGAAGGATATTATTGAACAGCTGCATGTTACCGATTACCGCGTTTTTGAAAACAGTTTTAACCGGCCGAATATTTATTATTACGTAAAACCAAAAAAAGGATATTATGATTCGCTGGTTGATTATCTCGAAGAACATAAAGATGACAGCGGCATCATTTATTGTTTAAGCAGGCTGGCCACAGAAAAACTTGCCGAAGACCTGCGTGCCGACGGATATAGTGCGGCAGCCTATCATGCAGGGCTCGAAAAGAATATCCGTGATGAAAGACAGGATCTGTTTTTAAAAGATGATATCAAAATAATGGTCGCCACCATTGCATTCGGAATGGGCATCAATAAAAGCAATGTGCGTTTTGTGGTGCATGCAGACCTTCCTAAAAATATTGAAGGCTATTACCAGGAAACCGGAAGGGCCGGCCGCGATGGGTTACACAGCGAAGCCGTTTTGTTTTATGGCGCAGGCGATGTGATGAAACTGAAAAATTTTGCACAGGTAGAAAATAACCCCGACCAGACACAGATCCTTTTAAAGAAACTGGATCAGATGGTTCAGTTATGCGAAACAAGATCGTGCAGAAGAAAATACCTGCTGAATTATTTTGGCGAAGAAGCAGCCGGCTATTGCGGCAGCTGCGACAATTGTTTACATAAACCCGAATTGCAGGATAGTACGGTAACGGCGCAAAAAATTTTAAGTACGGTTTACAGGATCAATCAATCTTTTGGCATGCGTTACGTGGTTGATATCCTGAAAGGAAGCAATAGCGAAAAAATAAGGGCCGAGCATAAAAAATTATCCGTGTATGGAATAGGAAAAGATAAACCCAAAGAAGAGTGGATGCATTATCTGAAAGAATTATTGCATTATGGCTACCTGCAACAAAGCGATGGCGAATACCCGGTAATAAAACTGACAGAAAAGAGCAAACCTGTTTTATTTGAAAAAGCGCAGGTGTTCTTATCGGCGCCGGTACAGGTAAGTATTGCAAAAGAACCGGTGATATACCAGCAATACGATTATGAAAAAGGTTTGTTTGAAGAATTGAAACAACTGCGTAACAAAATTGCACATGAAGAAAATGTGCCGGCATACCTGATCTTCAGCGACAGCACTTTATTGGATCTGGCAACGTATTTACCACTTTTGAAAACCGACCTGCCCAAAATATCAGGGTTCGGTGCATTTAAGATTGAAAGATATGGCGCGACTTTTTTAGAAAAGATCCGGGAATATTGCAGCGATCATTCCTTAACAACACGAATAGAACTTAAACAAACCACGCGGACAAAAAAAGCAAGCGTGCCGCGTGAAAGGGCTTCAGATACAAAGAAGATCAGTTATGATATGTACCGTTCGGGAAAAACAATTGCAGAGATCGCTGCAGAAAGACAATTTGCGATAACAACGATCGAAACACATCTGAGTTATTATATCACAACCGGCGACCTGGATGTGAACGAATTTGTTTCTTTTGATAAACAGGATCTGATCGAACAGGCAGCCATACGATTTGGAAGGCTGAGTTTAAAGCTGATAAAAGATAATTTGCCGGAAAACATTAGCTATATGGAAATACGGATGATGGTGGCGCATCTGAATAAAGAGACTGCTTAAAACTGCGTAAGCGCAAAATCCAATGCGCGTAATTCGGCCCACGAATATTCATTACCCGGCAATTGAAAACCGCAGTGGCCGCCATTATTGGGTGTTTCCAAAAATAAATATTCGCTTGTTTCTGCTTCATTATAACAAAAACATTCGGGCGATAGAAAAGTATCATTCATAGCCTGCACGATCAGTGAGGGGACACGGATATTTTTCAGAAAAGGTTTTACACTGGCGCGGCCATAAAAATCATGGGCATCGCTAAAGCCATGGAGCGGCGCAGTGTAGCGGTTATCGAAATCTACAAAGTGCCTGATCTTTTCATAACCTTCGTAACTGATCTGCCCGGGGAATAATTTTTCCTTTGCTTTTATTTTTTTTCCAAGCTTCCGCAGGAAACGTGTATTGTAAATTTTATTGGTCGGCCGGGATAAGATCTTAACACTGCTCAACAGATCGCAGGGAACAGAAAAGGCGATCACTTTTTTTACCTGCGGAGGAACTTCTTCAGGATATTCGGCAACGGCACGCAGGCTCAGGCTCCCGCCCATGCTGAAACCGATCAAAATAATTTCTTCATAGCCATATTTTTGAATGGAATGATCGATGATCAGTTTCAGGTCGCCGGCATCGCCATGATGATAAAAACGTAAGAGCCTGTTCATTTCGCCACTGCAGCTTCTGCAGTTCCATCCTAAAGCATCGTACCCATTTTGTGTAAACAGTTTTGCCATGCCCAGAACATAATGCCTGTGCGAATCCCCTTCCAGCCCGTGTGTGATAATGGCCAGCTTTTTATTTGTTGGCGAAATACGATGCCAGTCGAGATCTACAAAATCGCCGTCGGGTAATTCGAGCCGTTCTCTTTGCTGGTAATGAAATTTTATTTTCCTGAACAGGCTCGGGAAAATAGTTTGCAAATGCGCATTGAACTGCCAGAAAGGTGAACGGAAATTTGGTGGGGGAAGAACGGGCATGTATTGCAAATATAAACAGGATCGTTAATTTATTTATGTAAACTCTGCGCCCCTGCGTCTCCGCAGTGAAACTGGTTTAAAAAATTGAGTAAGTAATTATTTCAAATTTTTTTCACCGCGGAGACGCAAAGACGCAGAGCAAACATGTTAGATCTTTATCAACTTCCATTTACCTTTTTTGAAAAGGATCACACTTGTAATGGTAATGCATGTTTCAGTTGTTACGATCGCAATAAATACACCGGTTGGCCCCATGTGCAGAATATCTGCCAGCACATATGCAAACGGGATCTGAAAAACCCAGAACCAGAAAAGATTGATCCATGTCGGTGTCTTGCTGTCGCCCGCGCCATTGAATGCATTGATCATTACCATCCCAACGCCATAAAAAATATAACCCATACTCACAATGCGCAATGCAGTAACAGCTGTTTTAACCACAGCCGGATCTTTATTGATCAGCCCTACAAAAAATTCTGCGCAGGTAACAAATAACAAAGAAACAATGGCCATGAAGATGGCATTATACTTTGCGGTTTTCCATACGGAAGTTTCTGCGCGTTCGGGTTGTTTGGCGCCGAGGTTTTGTCCAACCAATGTTGCTGCAGCATTACTCAATCCCCATGCGGGCATGATAAAGAAAATGAGTAAACGAATGGCAATGGTATATCCTGCGATCGCATCGCTTCCAAAACCGGAAATAATTCTTGCCATCGCGATCCAGCTTGCAGAGCCGATAAGGAACTGTAATGTGGCTGTTGATGCAATATTGAAAATAGATCTCAACACTGCTGCATCCGGAATAAAATGATGCAGGTGAATTTTGATAATGCCTTTTCCTTTGAACAAATGATATACCTGGTAACATACACCAATGCTGCGGCCGGTAGTTGTTGCCATGGCAGCTCCGGGTAAACCAAACCGGTGTATCAGTATAGGGCAAAGGATAATGTTACAGATATTGGCAAGCCATAAGCTACGCATGGCGATCGCCGCATCACCAGCACCGCGAAAAATTCCATTCAGTAAAAACAGTAACATGATCACCACATTACCTGTGAGCATGATGCGTGCATAAGAAGCGCCCATGGCCAATACCTGCGCATCGCCACCCATGAGCGACAATATTTTTTCTGCAAAAAAGAAACCGGTGCAACTGATCAATATGGTAACGATAAAACAAAGAAGGGCCGCTTGCGCGCCGGCTTTTGCGGCGCCGTCGTAATTCTTTTCGCCTACACGCCTTGCTACCATTGCGGTTGCACCCATGCTTAAACCGATGGCAACAGAATAAACGATGGTAAGAAAAGATTCTGTAAGACCTACAGTAGCTGCTGCGCGGGGGCCGAGTTTACCCACAAAAAAAATGTCTACTACGGCAAAAACAGATTCCATGCACATTTCCAGTATCATGGGAATGGCGAGTAAAAAAATGGCTTTGCGGATGCTGCCTGTTGTAAAATCCTGGTGGCCGCTGTTCAATGATTCTTTGAGATAAGACCACAATGATCTCTTGTTCTTATGATTTGTATAAGTATCCATTACGTTAATAAGATTAAATAAATAAAATAGAGAACACCCACACCCATGGGTATTGGGGCAAATCGGGAGAATGTGAACTTAAACGTATAAAAGGTCTAAGCCCTGCTTAGCTGTTCATCGGCGGAAAATTCGTAAATGGATGCTGCGTTTGTTTTTTATGTAACGCTTAGCGGGGCGAAAATAAGAAAAATGGGGAAATATCAATGTCTCAGCTTGAAAATTAAAAACAAATCAAAACGGCGCCTTGAAAACTTTGCGTGAGAAAAATGCAGGCCGTGGCTCTGTAATGTATAATCCGGGAACGTAGCGCCGGGAAGAAACGATGGCCTGCTTTTATACGTACCTGTTACATGAATGTTTACGGACTGGTAGTGAAGTATTATACCCGTTTTGTTAAGTAATACCTTTGTGTGACTGATGAACCAATATCAATTTTATAGATCAGTACTTTCTATTTCCGCGTTATTACGGGCGGATAGGATTGTGTGCAGGGCTTCCTGCGGAGTAAAACCGGCGCGTATATTTTTATTGGTTGCGATGATGTTGCCGTTTATTGTATCGGCGCAGGTTGATGCGGGGGGTATTGCAAAAAGCCAATGTATCACATCAGGCTCAATACCTTCGCTGTTTACTTCTTTGAGAGATGCGGCCGGAAGCGGCATAACAATAACATGGGAAAAAACAACTGTTGACAACACTTTTACATCAGGTGTTTCAACCATTGCAACCGGAGTGCAATCGTATCAGGAGGCGGCTGTTGCCGTAACAACTTATTATCGAAGAGTTGTTACCAGTGGCGGGGTTCCCGTTTATAGTAATGTGATAACAGTTAGTATTGTTGGCTCAGTTGTTAACCCAACATTTAATCCATCCGTGCCACCTTTCCCCATTATTTGCCAGGGAACAACAAGCTTCCCGGTAAATTATACCACTACCAATACCCCTGATCAATATTCTATAATATGGGATGCAACCGCAGCGGCGGCAGGTTTTACAGATGCAGTAAATCTTACACTTGCAGCAACACCGGGAAGTTTTAATGTAAGTGTTCCTTCAAATGCACCGGCGAATACTTATAACGGAACGTTGATAGCTGTTAATACAGGAACCGGTTGTACCGTTTCAAATTCTTCTTCTGTTTTAATTAATCCATTGCCAACAGTAAGTATCACACCGCCTGCTGCAGTGTGTGCGCCGTCGTCGATTGACCTGACAAATGCAAATATCACAAACGGTAGCACAGCAGATACTTACACACGATGGAATGATGCATTAGCAACTTCTTCTTTAACCAATGCGAATGCAGTAACGGCAACGGGTGTATACTATATAAAAGGCACGATCACAGCAACAGGTTGTTCAGTAATCAAACCTGTTACCGCTACGATCAATCCATTGCCAACAGCAACGGTCACAGCGGGCGGGCCAACAAGTTTTTGCGCAGGCGGATCAGTAACATTAACATCGAGCGCAGGAAATTCATATTCGTGGAATTCAGGACAAACATCACAGGCAATTGTTGTAAGCGCCGGAGCAAATTATGCCGTTACGGTAACAAATGCAGCAGGATGTTCACTCTCTTCTTCTGTTACAACGGTAGTTGTTAATCCACTGCCAACTGTAACTATTACAACACCTGCAGCAGTATGTGCACCGGCAACAATCGATCTGACAAATACAAATATTACAACAGGCAGCACAGCAGACACCTACACGCGATGGAATGATGCATTAGCAACTTCTTCTTTAACCAATGCAAATGCAGTAACGGCAAGCGGTGTATATTATATAAAAGGAACGATCGGTGCAACGGGTTGTTCGGTTATACAATCCGTTACGGCTACCATCAATCAATTGCCAACAGCAACGATCACAGCGGGCGGGCCAACAAGTTTTTGTGCAGGCGGATCAGTAACATTAACATCGAGCGTGGGAAATTCATATTCGTGGAATTCAGGACAAACATCACAGGCAATCGTTGTAAGCGCCGGAGCAAATTATGCCGTTACGGTAACAAGCGCAGCAGGATGTTCACGCTCCTCTTCTGTTACAACGGTAGTTGTTAATCCATTACCAACTGTAAATATTACAACGCCTGCAGCAGTGTGTGCACCGGCAACGATCAACCTTACATCGGCAGGTATTACAGCAGGAAGCACGGCAAACTTTTACACACAATGGAATGATGTGTTGGCTGTTTCTTCTTTAACGAATGCGAATGCAGTAACGGCAAGCGGTGTATATTATATAAAAGGAACGATCGGTGCAACGGGTTGTTCGGTTATAAAACCCGTTACGGCAACGATCAATCAATTGCCAACAGCAACGATCACAGCAGGCGGCCCAACAACTTTTTGTACAGGCGGATCAGTAATATTAACATCGAGTGCGGGAAATGCTTATTCATGGAATTCGGGGCAAACATCACAGGCAATCGTTGTAAGCGCCGGAGCAAATTATGCCGTTACAGTAACAAGCGCAGCAGGATGTTCATCTGCATCTGCTGTTACACCGGTAGTGGTTAATCCCATTCCAGCCGTTACTATCACAACTCCTTCCGCTGTTTGTGCACCTGTAACAGTTAACCTTACAACAGCTGCCATCACAAATGGAAGTACACCGGGATTGGTTTACACATACTGGACAGATGCAGCAGCAACCTCATCGCTAACTAATACAACTGCTATAAATACCAGTGGTACTTATTATATAAAAGGAACATCGCCTTCTGGTTGTTCAATGGTGCAACCTGTTTCAGTTATCATTAATACGCTGCCAACTGTAAATATTACCAACCCTGCGGCTGTGTGTGCGCCATCGGTTATTAACCTTACATCTCCATCCATAACAGCAGGGAGTACTGCGGGAATAAATTTTACTTACTTCACAGATGCTGCTGCCGCAAATATTCTCTCAACACCTGCAGCAGTAAGCAGTTCGGGTATTTATTATATTAAAGGGGTATTGCCTTCAACAGGTTGTACACTTATTAAACTGGTTGCAGTAACGGTAAATGCATTGCCGGTTATTAATATCAACAACCCTGCGGCAGTTTGTGAACCTGCAACAGTCGATCTTTCTGCACCGGCTGTAACCAGTGGCAGTTCTTTGAGTACAACATTCACTTACTGGACAGATGCTGCCAATACCATTGCGCTTATCACACCTGCATCAGTTGCCATATCGGGAACATATTATATTAAAGGAACTGTTGCAGGCAGTTGTTCCGCATCAAAACCGGTTTCAGTAATGATCAATCCATTACCAACAGGTGTATTGCAGCCGCCATCTGTTACATATATATGTGATGGCTTATCGCAAACACTTACCGCATCCGGGGCAAATAGTTATCAATGGTATCTTGATCAAAATATTATCACCGGCGCCACTGCTGCCAGTTATACAGCAACGGTTGGCGGAAATTATACTGTGCAGTTTGTTTCGAAAGATGGCTGTACCAGGAATGCAGCCAATGCCATTGCACTTGATCTTTTTGTAAAACCAATCGTTGCATTTAATGCCGACAGCCGTTGTGCCGGATCGCTTATACATTTTACGAACAACTCATCCTATGCATCTTCAGGAACCGTTTCCTGGTTATGGGATCTTGGCGATGGGTCTTTTTCCAATAATTTATCAGCAACACATATCTATACTTCAGCAGCGGATTATGCGGTAGTATTAACTGCAAATAATATATCGTGCCCAAATCTTACAACCGCTGCAACCGTTAATTATTCTGTTGAAACAGCATTGCCGGGTATCCGTTATGATACGATCTATTCTATCGGCAACAGATCATTCATCATCAATGCACGCTCCTTTGGCGTGGGTTATTTGTGGCAGCCTTCAACAGGGTTACGGAATGCTGCTGCACAATCAACCATCATAAACCTCGACAGCAGCGTGTCATATACGGTTGCCATCACCTCGGCAGCAGGATGTGTTACAACAGATTCTGTTTTTGTTAAGATAACCAATGATGGCGAGATCTATGTCCCGCAAGGCTTTACACCCAACGGCGATGGTATGAATGACCGTGCATACCCGATACTGATCGGAATAAAACAGCTGAATTATTTTAAGATATTTAACCGCTGGGGTAATATCGTTTTTCAAACAAATGATGCAGCACCTCAAAACGGATGGGATGGAAAATACCTGGGTAAGATGCAACCCACCGGAACATATGCATGGATAGCGGAAGCAATAGACGGGCACGGAAATATTATTCGCCGTGGTGGAAATATTCTTTTACTTAAATAGTTGATCCAGCCGGAATGTTCAAACGAACCAGACATATTATACTGCTTAGTTTTTTTATGTGCGCGAGTTATATAAGTATTGCACAGGATCCGCATTTTTCGCAATACTTCAGTTCGCCGCTGACATTCAATCCCGCATTTACAGGATATTTTGAAGGGTCAAGCCGGCTCACCGCAAACCTGCGCAGCCAATGGGCCAACGCAGGCGATACCTATGCAACCGGTACCGTTTCTTATGATACGAAGATCATGAAAACAAAGATCAGCGGCAACGACCGCTTGGGATTGGGTGTGCATGCATTGTATGACCAATCTTCCGGTGGCATTTTTAAAAACACTTATCTCTCACTGTCAACCGCATTTAACAAAGGCCTTGATGCGGAAGGCAATCAAAGTATAGGTATCGGCATACAGGCAACATTTGCACATAACAGTATCGACTTCAATAAAATTTCTTTCAGCGACCAGTTTAACGGAAACGGTTTTGACCTCACTATTCCAAGCGGCGAAACAATTAATAACCGTTCTGCTTCTTATATGGATCTGAATGCGGGTGTTTTATATAATTATAAAGATGAAAGCGGCAACCAGTTTTCATTTGGTGCGGGTATTTTTCATTTGCTTACGCCAAAACTTTCTTTTTTTGCAGGAAACAATAACTCCGTTCAACCGCGCTATACAATTCATGCCGGCGCCGGTTTTAATATGGGAGAGAATGATGATCTTTTTATAAGTGCGCACACAATGCAACAGGGAGGAGCCAGTGAATACGTGATCGGCGGGGCGTATGGGTTGGGTATTGGTACTAGCGGTATGTCGCTTTATTTAGGCGCATGGGTACGTGCAAAAGATGCAGTATACCCATATATAGGATTACGAACACCCGATTTTCAACTGGGATTAACGTATGATATCATCACATCAGGACTCAGCCGTGTAAAAACTTTCAGCGGCAGCAGTGAATTATCTTTTATCTATTATATCAGCGCGAACAGGAAAAAGGGAATACCGTGTTTTTTCTGACAGCAGTGATCAAAGTGTGATCACACTATTGCTTCCGCCATACATATTCGGATGCTCGCTGTCAGCGGCAGGGTCATTGATCCACTCAACAGTATTCACGCGGTACCTGAATTCGTGTTGTGAATTTTTTGGCAGCGATACATCGCAACTAAAACTGCCATCTTTCTTTTTACTCATGATAATGGCATTTTCCCAATCGCTGTTAAGGCCAAGGATCTCAACCGTTTCAGCGTTCTCCGGAGAGAAAGAGAATTTTACTTTACAGTAATCTTTTGTCTTGAAATATGTTTTCTGTATCATTTTTAGGTTGTTTGCTTACCCGTTAATACGGTTTCTTCAAAAAAGTAACCCCTAAAAAAACTAACAACTGTTTAGTAATGAATATTTAATTTATGCTGATGTATAAATGAATGGCGCCTGCCTGTTGTAAGTAAAATAGATTTTTATCTCTCAGCGTTCGAAGTAAATAGAAACGCTAATCCAATGGCACTTTCAGCGGCTCGATCTCATAAAAACTCATCAGGATACCAATGTGTCTTTTATACAACCGGTATTTTCCATCCTTGCTAATCGTAAAACCCGAATACTGCCGGTACACTGAAAAAATAAAATAGTTATCCGTCATCTTACCTTCTGCCATTTCAAAACTGCTGTATTGTTTCCGGCCGGGATTGGTAATGGCAAGGATCGCAACGATCATAAGGATCGCAACAATACTAATTATAATAACTTTTTTTGTCCTGTCCATAACCATACAAATGTATTATTAAGAAACCATTTTTAGAACTCATCTCTGTAATATAGGGGCTGGCACTAATTTTTCATATAAATTCACATGCTCGCCACCCAATTGATATGGCTGTTCACCCTCGCGCTGCCCGTGGCATCCATTGCCTGGACCGTAACCCACGAAGAGATCTTTGCAGAACCCCGTAACTGGTGTATAAAAACATATAAACAGAGTAAATATTTTTTCATCCGCAAATTGCTATACCTATTTACCTGCGAGTATTGTTTCAGCCATTATGTAACGATCTTATTTCTTTTCATCACTCACTATACTTTGTTGTTGCCCGGCTGGCGGGGATATCTGATCGGCGGTTTTGGCATTGTCTGGATCGCGAATATTTATATGAGTTTATTCGCCTTATTGCGCCAGGCGATCAAAGAAGAAAAAACCAGGATCGAAATGGAGGAAAAAATAATAAAGAAGAAAGACGAGTAACTGATTATAGTCCCAGACCTGCCTGCCACAGGCAGGTTAGCAGATTAATATCAATTTCAAAATTTCCAAATCCACAATTCCAAAATTCAATACCCTTCCACTTCCACGATCTTCCCGTAATCAACAAATAACTCTTCTCCATTGGCAATATCACGCGTGGCTTCAAACCATTTGCCGTCTTCAACAGAAATAAGATTGTAATCAGCAGAATGGTTCAGGTAGTTTGCAAAATCCATTATTTTACAACCATGTGCGGGTATAAAATAATGATGCTCGTTGTAGAGATAGTAGGTCTCAATAAAATTTCTTGCATGTTCAGGCAACTGCTCCACTTCTTCCATACCGAGTTGGATCCACCCGCCGGTTTCTTTTGAAAAAATAGTACGGCAGCCTTTGGGAATATTCCGGATAGCAAATACGCCGATGCCTTCTACGGGTGATGGCTTTAGCATCACATAGGTTTCGTGCTGCAGTTCGTGCAGTAATGCTTCTTTTGTCATGATTATTTTTTTTCAGTAATCTTTTGTGTGCCGGAAGATAAATTCTTTTTCACCGTAGAGGCGCTGAGAAGTAACAGCTCTACTCCCAACCCCTAAAGGGGAGTTAAAAGCCCCTTCAGGGGTTGGGGTAAACAAGTAACTCTTACGGAATCCCTGCGCCACCCGGGTAAAAATTTTTCAAACAAAGGACGCACCAAACAATCGAAATAATCTTCTACATTTATCACTCTCAAACCATCCGTTTCTTTCAATTAAAACCAACTGCTGATGTTATTCAGAAAATTATCCTGCTTATTGATTGCATGTTTATGTGTTGCAACAATTTTTGCACAGAACATTCCAACACCCAAAGAACATTTCGGTTTCGCTATCGGCGATAATTACCAACTCGCCAACTATACACAAACAGAAGCCTATTTCAGAAAACTGGCTGCTGCATCGGACAGGGTGAAATTAGTTGAGATCGGTAAAACAGAAGAAGGCAGGAACCAACTGATGCTTATTGTAACATCACCGGAGAATTTAAAAAAGCTGGATCATTATAAAGACATCTCACAAAGACTGGCGCATGCTGAAAACCTTACCGATGAACAGGCGCATGCATTGGCAGCAGAAGGAAAAACAATTGTATGGATCGATGGCGGATTACATGCAACAGAAGTAGTAGGTGCGCATCAGTTGATTCAAACAGCGTATGAACTGATCAGCAGGAAGGATCCTGAAACATTACGCATACTCGATCAGGTGATCATTTTACTTACACACGCAAACCCCGATGGGCAGGAGCTTGTATCCAACTGGTACATGCGCCAGGCCGATAACAATAAAAAAACAACGGATCAGTTACCGCGCCTGTATGAAAAATATGCGGGGCATGATAATAACCGCGACTTCTACATGCTGAACCTGAAGGAAACACAAAACATAACACGGCAGTTATTTATAGAATGGTTGCCACAGATCATGTATAACCATCACCAGACCGGCCCGGCGGGTTCTGTTGTTGCAGGGCCGCCGTATCGCGACCCGTTCAATTATGTGTTTGATCCCCTGGTAATGACGAGCCTCGATGCAGTGGGTGCAGCCATGATCAACCGTTTGAATGAAGAAGGCAAACCGGGTTATACGGAACGAGCAGGTTCGGTTTATTCAACATGGTATAATGGAGGATTGAGAACAACAACTTATTTCCATAACATGATCGGTTTGTTAACGGAAATTATCGGAAGCCCAACACCATCCGATATTCCATTGGTGCCACAACGTTTGATCCCGAACAGCGCAACACCATTTCCGGTAACACCGCAGAAATGGTATTTTAAAAATTCGATCGATTATTCTGTATCGCTGAATTATGCAGTATTAAATTATGCGCAGCGTTATCATGATGAGTTGCTGTACAATATTTATAAGATGGGAAGAAATTCCATTGAGCGGGGAGAAAAAGATACCTGGACATTATCACCCAAAAGAATTGCAGAGATCAATCAGTTGTATGAATCATCCCGGACAACTGCCACAACGCCTGCAAGAAGAAATGCAAACCCCGATTCAGCAAATGCGAATGCAGGCGGCGGCGAAGGCCGCGGGCCAAACATCCCGTTGAAATTTTATGATACGGTGATGAAGAACCCGATGCTGCGTGATGCGCGGGGTTATATCATTTCATCCGATCAAAAAGATTTTGCAACAGCCACCAGGTTCATGAATGCATTGATCGGTACAGGTATCACCATTCATAAAGCAACAGCGGAATTTACGGTTGCGGGCAAAACATATCCTGCGGGGTCGTATGTAATTAAAACAAACCAGGCATTCCGCCCGCATGTGATCGACCTGTTCGAACCACAGGATCACCCGAATGATTTTTTATATCCCGGCGGCCCGCCTGTTGCGCCGTATGATGCTGCCGGCTGGACCTTGGCGTATACCATGGGAATAAAATTTGACCGCGTACTCGAGAAATTCGATGGCCCGTTTGAAAGGATCCCGAATGGAGAAATGCAGGTTGTTAAAGGAAGTATTGTTGCAGAACCTAATGCAAAAGGATATTTAATTGATGCACGCGCAAACAGATCGTTCACTATCGCGAACGACCTGTTAAAAGAAGGAATAGAAGTTTTCAGGATCACAGATTCCATTAAGGGAACAGATGCGGCGCTCGGTTCTTTCTTTGTACCGTCAACACCCAAAACAAAAACAACGATTGAAAAAATAATTACAGAATCAGGTGTGGCAGTAAATGCTATTGCCAAACGGCCGGCTGCATTGGAAAAAATAAATCCTGCGCGTGTTGGGTTATGGGATAATTATGGCGGATCCATTTCATCCGGCTGGATGCGTTATATCATGGAGCAATACCATTTTCCTGTTGATATTATTTATGCAAAAGATATCGATACAGGAAACCTCCGCGCGAAATACGACCTGATCATTTTTGCAACAGGCGCTATACCGGCAGTTACCACCGGCACCGGCGGAAGAGGCGCTGGTGGCGGTTTTGGACGAAACGATATTAAACCCGAAGATGTTCCTGAAGAGTTCCGCGCAAGGCTCGGAAGAATCACTGCCGATAAATCAATTCCTGAATTAAAGAAATTTTTAGAAGCTGGCGGTAATGTAGTTACGATCGGAACGAGTACCGGGCTTGCCTATCATTTGAATGTTCCTGTAAGAGATGCACTTGTTGAAATGGTAAATGGACAGGAGAAAAAATTACCCGGTGAAAAATTCTATATTCCCGGAAGCGTATTGCGTGTAAGTGTTGATGCAGCTGATCCTGCCGCATGGGGCATGGGCAAAGAAGCCGATGTATATTTTGATGCAAGCCCCGTTTTTAATATCGCACCCGATGCAAATGCAAAAGGAACCGTGAAACCCATTGCCTGGTTCCCGAACAACAAGCCACTGCGCAGCGGATGGGCATGGGGACAGGCATATTTGCAGGACGGCGTATCAGCATTCGTAGCCAAAGTAGGCGAAGGAAAATTATACGCCTTCGGCCCCGAAATAACATTCCGTTCGCAGACGCATGGAACATTTAAGTTTTTGTTCAATGAAATGTATGTGGCCGCGAAATAATAAATCACAAATGGAATAATAAAACAGCCTTCGTTTTTAGCGGGGGCTGTTTTAGTATTTTAATACATGTGTTACTTGAACAAACTAAATGGATTTTCTTTCGCAAACGCTGCGGTTGCTGGATTTTTTTTAGTTTTCTTTTTCTACCCCTGCCCCTAAAGGGGTTCTTTAATTTCAGAGATTTCGCAAAGAAATTTTAATAACACAACATTATTTTTATTTATTTTAGTGATATGTCATTTGCAAAATATCGGTTTGCTTTATTAACTACTACCATTGTTCTGTCGCTTGCCATGCAGGCACAACAACCTGTATCGCCCGATATGAAAGCCGGGATAGATGCATACAGGCAAAAAGATTTCACCACATCTCTCGCATACTTTGTTAAAGCCGCCAGCCAGGGAAACCGCGATGCCATGTTGATCGCCGGTATGCAATATGCAAGAGGCGAAGGTGTTCCGAAAGACAGCGCCATTTTTGTGCAATGGCTCAACCGCGCAGCAACAGCCGGTAATTTAGACGCCGTTTACCAGTTGGGTTATATGTATGATAATGGAAAATATCTTCCCAAAGATTCTGCACTCGCTCTGAAATGGTATACGCTCGGCGCAGAAGCAGGCAATTCGAATTGCCAGAATAACCTTGGCTTTAAATACAGCAAAGGAAGATGGGTGCCGAAAGATTATGCAATAGCCCTGCAATGGTTCCGTAAATCTGCTGAAGCGGGTAATGGATTTGGAATGGCGAATCTCGGCGAATCATACGAATACGGGCGTGGTGTTCCGCAGGATGATGTTATTGCGCTTGATTGGTATCACAAAGCATACATAAAAAGTAATTCACTTGATGCTGCCTATCATATTGCAAAATTTTATGAAAAAGGTTATGCAGGCTTGGCAAAAAATGAGCAGGCCGCAATGGAATGGTACCAGAATTCAAACCGGAATAATAATAATCCCGGCGCTATGCAACATATCGGCCAGTTATATGAATATGGAAAAGGCGTAACAGCAGATGTAGCTGAAGCTGTAAAATGCTACCAGCGTGCCGCTGCAATGGGTAATCCCTTTGGTATGTATTATTTGGGCAAGCAGCTAAAAGATCCGGCTGCCGCAACAAAACTATATCAACAGGCTGTTGCTGCATTTGCAGCGCTCATCAAGAAAAGTATCAATGATACCGAAAGCATGTGCGGCCTGGCGGTGTTGTACGAAAATGGCGAAGGGGTAGAAAAAGACCATGCAGCTGCCATGCGTTTATATCAGCAGGCAGCAGATTGGGGGGATGAGGATGCGAAGAAAAAACTGAAGTAAAAAAATAGTATCGGGTTCACGATTATTTTTTGTCAACCTGCTTTTTTCCGGCTGTAAATAGTTTTGCTACAGATTCACAGATACCAGTGAAAATCTGTGAATCTGTGGCGGCCGACTTTTGTATCTTATTGAAATGATACAAAACCAATAATCCCCATCTATCCCAAACAAAAAAAGATTTTTTATTTCATCATTACATTTGATGCATGATCACTTTATTAGATAACCCTGCATGGGAAGCATTAAGCAGCAGGCAGAAGCATTTCAACTGCGGAAGCGATACGCTTAAATATTTTCCTGCAGAGGTAGCGCCATTCATTGCCATGGAAAAATGGGATGAGAACGATATGCAGGATCTCATAAAAAATATTCCAGCCGGCAGGCCGTTTTCTTTTATAGCAGCAATACAAAAAACACTGCCGCCGATATGCAGGATCATTTTTACCACACCGCTTTACCAGATGTATTGCCGGGTATTAAAACCATTTGAAGATCCGGGTATAGCGATCAGAAGTTTAGAGGTAAAAGATGTTCCGCAGATGCTTACACTCACAGCCAAAACAAAACCCGGCCCGTTTTATGAAAGAACGATCGAGTTTGGAAATTATATTGGCATATTCAATGATGATGAACTGATCGCAATGGCAGGCGAACGTTTGAAAGTAAATGGATATAGCGAAGTAAGTGCGATCTGTACCAGCCACGAACATTTGGGAAAAGGGTATGCATCTTATCTTTTATCAAAAGCAGCTGAACGGATCATTGCAGAAGGCGATGTTCCTTTTCTTCATGTAAGAACGGACAATGAGCGCGCCATTGAAGTGTATAAGAAAATGGGGTTCGAGATCCGTACAAAAATTGATTTTGCGATCTTTAAAAAAGAATGATCACCGGAATTTATTTTTCATTTCGTATATATTTTTTTGAAACCGCCCGCAAAAATTGAAAGTCTTTATAACCTTCAATTTTATAAGTATGGTGTCTTGACAGAAAATAAATGGGTGTTTCCAGCGAAAGTATAAAAACATTACCGGTAATAAATACTGCAACAGAAACAGCCGGAGCAGGAAAAACTTCCAGGCAACCACATCCGGTTGGTTT
>Ga0206895_1053_pt1 | contig 33469 bp, 26 predicted proteins | sample Alteio_BWOrgHeat_51_FD_152967 | JGI IMG/M metagenome (GOLD analysis project Ga0206895, IMG submission 152967) | Enriched cells from forest soil in Barre Woods Harvard Forest LTER site, Petersham, Massachusetts, United States -... | ecosystem: Environmental > Terrestrial > Soil > Temperate forest >...
TGGTCAATAGTAAATGGTGAATGGGCAATGGTTAATAGTTCATAGTTAATAGCATACTTGCGTATTCATCATTCACTATTCACCATTCACTATTCACCATCTCACCTGCAAAACTTCATCTTGCCTCTTAATCGTACTTTCTTACCTTCGCGGCATCATGGAAATTACCGCCAAAACCGCCGAAGAACTTCGCCTTACGGCAGAAGAATTTGAACTCATCAAACAGAAATTAGGACGCGTTCCCAACTTTACCGAGTTATGTGCTTTTAGTGGAATGTGGAGCGAACATTGCAGTTATAAAAACTCGATCAAGTGGTTAAAGACCCTGCCACGTGATGGTGGCCGCATGTTGGTTGCCGCCGGTGAAGAGAATGCAGGTTTAATGGATATGGGTAATGGTTTTGGTGTGGTATTTAAAATTGAAAGTCATAACCACCCAAGCGCTATCGAGCCCTTTCAGGGAGCTGCAACAGGCGTGGGTGGAATTCAGCGCGATATTTTTACGATGGGTGCTCGGCCGATCGCTTCTCTCAACAGTTTGCGTTTTGGAAACCTGAAAGATAAAAAGACACAGCGTTTATTAAGCGGCGTGGTGCATGGTATCGGCCATTATGGAAATTGTTTTGGCGTTCCAACTGTTGGCGGCGAATTATATTTTGAAGATTGTTACCATACCAATCCATTGGTGAATGCAATGAGCGTTGGTATTATGCAGGCGGATAAAATGGTGAGCGCAACCGCATTGGGTACCGGCAACCCTGTTTTTTTTGTGGGCAGTGCAACAGGCAAAGATGGTATTGGCGGCGCTTCTTTTGCATCAGCAAATATTACGGCAGAAAGTACGGAAGAATTACCAGCCGTTCAGGTAGGTGATCCATTTCAGGAAAAAAAATTATTGGAAGCCTGTCTCGAAGTAATTGAAACAGGCGCCGTTATTGGCATGCAGGATATGGGCGCTGCCGGTATCATTTGCTCCACTGCGGAAATGAGCGCAAAGGGCGGAGTAGGTATGCGCATCGATCTTGATAAAGTTCCAACACGGCAAAAAAATATGAAAGCATGGGAACTGTTATTAAGTGAGAGCCAGGAAAGAATGCTGGTAGTGGTTGAAAGAGGAAAAGAAGAAGCCGTTTTAAAAGTGTTTGAAAAATGGGATCTGAGTTGCAGCGAGATCGGGCAGGTAACAGATGATGGCCTGTTGAAATTTTATATGCATGGCGAACTGGAAGCAGAAATACCGGCGTATGAATTAGTACTCGGCGGAGGTGCACCGCAATACACAAGAGAATTTAAAGAGCCGGAATATTTTGCAAAGATCCAAGCCTTTGATATGAATGCTGTAGAAGATGTAACCGATCTGAAAACCGTTGCGGAACAATTGATACAGATCCCGAACATCGCATCCAAACGTTGGGTGTATACGCAATATGACAGTATGGTTGGCGCTGCGAATGCATCTACGAATGCACCGAGTGATGCATCGATCATACTTGCAAAAGGAACAGGCAAGGCATTGGCGATAACGGTTGATTGCAACAGTAAATATGTTTTTGCAGATCCATACAAGGGAGGCATGATCGCTGTTGCTGAAGCGGCAAGGAATATTGTTTGCAGCGGTGGCGAACCGATAGGTGTAACTAACTGTTTGAATTTTGGCAACCCTTACGATCCTGAAGTGTATTACCAATTTGTAAAAGCAGTTGGCGGAATGGGCGACGCATGCAGAAAATTTAAAACACCCGTTACAGGTGGCAATGTAAGTTTCTATAATCAAAATCCTGATGGTCCTGTTTATCCAACACCAACGATCGGGATGGTTGGCATACTCGATGATCTTGAAAACCGCATGACATTGAATTTTAAAACTGCGGGCGATGTGATCGTTTTAATAGGCAAACAACAAAATGATATCGGCTCTTCAGAATATTTGCATAAGCTCAAAAAAACGGAATACTCACCCGCACCTTATTTTGACCTTGAGGAAGAAGTGGCCGTGCAACAATTTATATCAAACATCATTAAAGATGAACTGATAAAAAGTGCACATGATATCAGTGAGGGCGGGTTGGCTATTACTTTATTGGAAAGCGGCTTTCATAATAACCTTGGATTCTCGGTATCAACAGAATCAGCCATGCGGAAAGATGCTTATTGGTTTGGCGAGGCACAGGGAAGAATAATTATTTCCTGCACAAAACAAAATGCAGACCTGATCAGGTACGACGCGAGGGATTTCGGTATTGAGATAACGGAACTCGGAACCGTAACAGCCGGCAACATTGAAGTAAATAACGAAAACTGGGGAAACATTATTGAGTGGAAAGAGAAGTATGATACGGCGATTGAAAAATTTATGCGATAGTTTACTTTATTGCCCCTGCCCCTAAAGGGGTTTAATATATCAGCTGATGAACGAACATAATAAAAATAATTCTCCTGCCTTCTCTTCAGGGGCAGGGGGTGAAAAAGGAAATATCATCATCACCGGCGCAGCCGGTTTCATCGGCTCATGCATGGTTCAGTACCTGAATGAAAAAGGATTGGAAAATTTGATACTGGTTGATGATTTTGGCGTAGAAGAAAAAAGAAAGAACTGGGAATCCAAATCCTACCTGCAAATTGTGGAACGGTATAATTTGTTTGAGTGGCTGCATACACATCAACCCAGGATCGATATTGTGATTCATCTGGGTGCCAGGACAGATACTACTGAATTTGATTATTCCATTCACGAAGAACTGAATGTGCAGTATTCAAAAGATATCTGGCAATATTGCACGCAGCATGCTGTTCCATTGATCTATGCATCTTCTGCCGCAACATATGGCGGTGGCGAATTTGGGTATGATGATGATCATGATGTGATCAAACAACTGCACCCGCTCAATCCATACGGTATCAGTAAAAATGAGTTTGATAAATGGGCGCTGACAGAAGCCTATACAAATCACAGCCACCCGCCACTTTGGACAGGATTAAAATTTTTCAATGTCTACGGCCCGAATGAATACCACAAAGAAAGAATGGCAAGCGTGATATGGCACGCATTCAATCAAATAAAAAAAACGGGTGCAGTAAAATTATTCCGGAGCCATAAAGAAGGATTCAAAGATGGTGAACAGCTTCGTGATTTTGTATATGTGAAAGATGTGGTTAGTGTGATTGAGTGGATGATGGGGGGAATGGTGAATGGTGAATGGGCAATGGATAAAAACGGAATCTATAATTTAGGAACCGGCACAGCCAGAACATTCAATGACCTGGTGAAAGCCACTTTTGCCGGGCTTGACCTGCCGCCGGATATTGTTTTTATCGATATGCCCGAAGATATCCGCGACAAGTACCAGTATTTTACAGAAGCCAATATGAAAAAACTGCGCAATGCAGGCTACACAAAAGAATTCTATTCACTGGAAGAAGGTGTGGGTGATTATGTGAGACGGTATCTTCGGACTTTGAAATACTTTTAGTTGATAATCCATAGACCATGGACTATCGACCATTGACTATCTTCACGCAAAGCAATCGTTATGAATAAAAAAATAGCCATTATCGGTGGCGGTAATCTTGGCGCAGCCATGGCTGAGGGTTTGGTAAGCAGCGGGTTTATTTTACCGCAGGATCTGACCGTTACGAAAAGAAATACCGGTTCACTGAGATCATTGGCAGAAAAAGGTGTAGTGATCAGCAGTGATAATATTGAGGCCGTAGAGAATGCAGACTGGGTCGTTTTAGCGGTAAAGCCATTTCAGATAAAAGAAATACTGACGCATATTGAGCCGCATCTGGATGCTGAAAGGCATGTATTGATCAGCGTGATCACAGGTGTATGGATCAAAGACCTGCAGGAAATTGTTGGGTATGATTTTTCTTTTTTCCGTTCGATGCCGAATACTGCGATCGCTATTCAGCAAAGCATGACATGTATCTGCGCTGAAAATGCAACGGATGAACAGGTAAGCTATGTGACGGATCTTTTTAACCAGTTAGGTAAAACGGTTTTTATTGAAGAGAAACTGATGGATGCCGCAACCGTATTAGGAGCCTGCGGAACTGCGTATGCCATGCGCTACATACGCGCAAACATTCAGGGCGGGATCGAGATCGGGTTTAGCGCCGCAACGGCATCATTGATCGCTGCACAAACCGTGAAGGGTGCGGCCGAGTTATTATTACAAAGAAACACGCATCCTGAACAGGAAATCGATAAAGTTACTACGCCCAAAGGCTGTACCATTGCGGGGTTGAATGAAATGGAACACCAGGGATTCAGTTCTTCGCTGATCAAAGGGATCGTTACGAGTTATAAAAAGATCGTGAATGATATGTGATGAGGATGTGGTTGTCTCCCGGCTGTGTCATATGGCGGTTTTTTATATAAAGATGTTCACGTCAAATTCACATCTGGCCGGAAATGCTGTTTACGTGGGTGTCCTATTTTTTTGGATAAACTTTTTGCTGTAGGTTTGTACGACCTCTGAAATTTTTTACACACGTTCCGTTTTCCCAGGTCAATTTTCTTTGATTTTTACAGGCATAAACAGTTTCCATTTCTGGAAATGAAATAGGCTGTTTGTTGTGCTGAATGAACAAGCCAAAGTACAAGTGTGCGACGCAACGATGCCGAATCACGCACTTGTGTATGGTTCAAAAAAAATAATTAAACGAATAAACTGATCAACCAATAAACGATTTTATGGCCAAATTTATTTTTGTTACCGGCGGTGTAACAAGCAGCTTAGGAAAAGGGATCATTGCTGCTTCGCTCGCAAAACTGCTGCAGGCAAGGGGCCTGAGGGTAACTATTCAGAAGTTTGATCCGTATATCAATGTTGACCCCGGTACGTTGAACCCTTATGAACATGGCGAATGTTATGTAACGGAAGATGGCGCTGAAACCGATCTCGACCTCGGGCACTACGAAAGATTTTTAAGCATCTATACCACGCAGGCTAATAATGTAACTACGGGCCGTATTTATCAAACCGTGATCAATAAAGAAAGGGCGGGTGATTTTTTGGGTAAGACCGTGCAGGTGGTTCCACATATTACTGATGAGATCAAACGGAGGATGTTATTGCTGGGAGAGGACAACAAATACGATATCATTCTCACCGAAATAGGCGGTACCGTTGGCGATATCGAGAGCCTGCCGTTCATTGAAGCCGTTCGCCAGCTGCAGTGGGAGCTTCCGGAAGAAGATGTAATGGTAGTGCACCTTACTTTGATCCCTTACCTGAAAGCGGCAAAAGAATTAAAGACCAAGCCCACACAACACAGCGTAAAAATGCTGAGCGAAACGGGTGTGCATCCTGATATTATTGTATGCCGTACCGAAGAGCCGTTGAATAATGATATCAAACGCAAGATCGCATTGTTCTGTAATGTAAAACAGGAAGCGGTTATTGAAGCGATGGATGCATCAACTATTTATGAAGTGCCGTTATTGATGCTTCGTGAAAAACTTGATTTGATCTGTCTCAAAAAAATGCAGATCCCCGCTTATGGCGAGCCGCAATTAGATAAATGGAAAGGCTTTCTCGACAAGCTGAAATATCCGCGCAGCAAAGTTACCGTTGGCCTGATCGGAAAATATATTGAACTGCAGGATGCCTACAAATCCATCCTCGAAAGTTTTGTACATGCCGGCGCGATGAATGAAGTAAAAGTGCAGGTAGTGAATGTACACAGCGAATTTATTACACACGAAAATGTTGCTGAAAAATTAGACGGGCTCGATGGTTTATTGGTTGCGCCCGGTTTCGGGCATCGGGGTATTGAAGGAAAAATTGTTGCTGTTCAGTATGCCCGTGAAAAAGGATTGCCGTTTTTCGGCATCTGTTTGGGAATGCAGATGGCAGTGATTGAATTTGCAAGGAATGTTCTTGGGTTGAAAGATGCGCACTCGACAGAAATGGATTCGTCTACTTCACATGCAGTGATCAATATGATGGAGGAACAGAAAAAGATCCGCATGATGGGCGGTACCATGCGTTTGGGCGCATACCCATGCGAGATCAAAGAAGGAAGTCTGGCGAATGAAATTTATGGTGAAACAATGATCAATGAACGCCACCGCCACCGATATGAATTTAATAATGATTACCTCGAGCAGTTTGAATCAAACGGTATGATAGCAAGCGGCAGTAACCCTGAAACAGGGCTTGTTGAGATCATTGAAATTCCTTCTCATCCGTTTTTTATCGGTGTTCAATACCATCCTGAACTCAAGAGCACCGTTGAAAGGCCGGCACCATTGTTCGTTAGCTTTATAGATGCGGCCAAAAAATACAACGACAAAAGAAGTTCATTCAAGACAACTACTTTACAGGACGCGATCATCTAAACATTCCATCCTTACTTTTTACCGCAGATTATCACAGAAAAAATCTGTGATAATCCGCGGCTATTCAAGTATTTTCAATCTCTAAAATTCAGGTCATGAAAAAATACAGGTATACGCTTGTTTTATCCGCGCTGTTGTTATCCATTACAACTATTGCCCAACCTCCACAGGGAATAAAATGGACACGCGATGGCAACGGTTATTTTTCTTCTGAAGGCGGCGAGATCGTAAAATATGAATTGCCCGGTTTAACAAAGACCGTGATCGTTAGTAAGGCAATGCTTACACCTAAAAATGTTTCCCAGCCTTTGCGTGTGCGCAATTTTTTCTTTTCCAATGATGATAAAAAAATATTGATCTATACAAACAGTAAAAAAGTCTGGCGTGAAGACACGCGCGGCGATTACTGGTTATTGAATGTGGCTGATAACAGCCTTGTACAGATTGGTAAAACAAGGCCATCATCCTCTCTTATGTTCGCAAAATTTTCACCTGATGGAACCAAAGTTGCCTATGTAAGCGAATACAATATTTATGCAGAAGACATCGCTACAGGTAAAACTACACAACTCACTGTTGGCGGCAGCCGCAAGCAGATCAACGGTACATTCGACTGGGCTTATGAAGAAGAGTTTTTTTGCAGGGATGGTTTCCGGTGGAGCCCCGACAGTAAAAAAATTGCTTACTGGCAGATAGATGCATCAAAAACAAAAGTGCATTTAATGATCAATAATACGGATTCGATCTATCCTTTTATTGTTCCGATAGAATATCCTGTGGCAGGCGAATCGCCGTCTCCATTTAAGATCGGTGTGGTTGATATCACTACTGCAAAAACAAAATGGATGGATATTCCAACCGATCCTGTTTTGCAATCCTATGTTCCAAGAGTGGAGTGGGCAGCGAATAATACTCAACTCATCATTCAACATTTGAATAGAAAACAGAATGAGAGTGATGTGATGCTTTGCGATATCAGTACAGGCGTTTCAACTTCTGTCTACAAAGAAAAAGATCCGGCATGGATAGATTTTATTGCTTTATGGGATGAAGATTATAGTTATGGCGGCTGGGACTGGCTCAACGGCGGCAAAGAATTTGTGTGGCCAAGTGAAAAGGACGGATGGCGCCACCTATACCGTGTGAGCCGTGATGGTAAAAAAGAAACACTTATTACCACAGGTAAATATGATGTGATGGATATCTGCGCGATCGACGAAAAAAGCGGTTATGTATATTTCTTTGCATCGCCGGATAATGCTACGCAGAAATATTTATACAGAACAAAATTAGATGGAAGTGCGGAGGCAGAACGTTTGTCGCCATTGAACCAGAACGGTACGCATGGTTATTCCGTATCACCAACGGGAAAGTATGCGGAACATTCATTTTCCAATTATTATACGCCGCCGTCAAATGAATGGGTTTCGTTGCCGGATCATTCATCTTTAAATGGGCATGCGGTTTTTCATGCAGTGGAGAAAGCAGATTCGGCCAAATCGAATATTCATTTTTTCAAAGTTACATCGGAAGAAGGAGTGGAGATGGATGCATGGATGGTAAAGCCAACAGCTTTTGATCCTGCCAAAAAATATCCAGTTGTATTTTTTGTATACACAGAACCATGGGGACAAAATGTAAAAGATGAGTATGGCATTGCCAATAATTTTTTATACAAAGGCAATATGGCGAATGACGGATACATCTATATCTCTATCGATAACCGTGGCACACCGGTTCCAAAAGGAAGAGAGTGGCGTAAAAGTATTTACCGGAAGATCGGCCTGGTAAACATCCGCGACCAGGCGCTTGCTGCAAAGGAAATTCTGAAGTGGCCATTTGTTGATACATCGCGCGTAGCCGTGTGGGGCTGGAGTGGCGGCGGTTCTGCAACATTGGGATTGATGTTCCAGTTTCCTGAAATTTATAAAACCGGTATTGCTGTTGCAGCAGTGGGCAATCAGCTTACTTATGATAATATTTACCAGGAGCGGTACATGGGATTGCCGCAGGAGAACCGCGAAGATTTTGTAAAAGGGTCACCGATCACGTATGCAAAAAATCTGAAAGGGCATTTGTTATATGTTCACGGAACGGGCGACGATAATGTACATTACAACAATGCCGAAATGCTGATCAATGAACTGATCGCAAACGGCAAACAATTCCAAATGATGAGTTATCCAAACAGGACACACGGTATTTATGAAGGCAAAGGAACTTCACAACATTTGCAGCAATTGTATACGGATTATTTGAGGATGTATTGCCCGCCGGGCGGCAGATAATTATGAATGTTGAATGATGAATGTTGAATGGGCAGACAAGTTTCATTCATAATTCATAATTCAACATTCATCATTCTAATTCTCCTGCTTCGTCAACATATCACGTTTCATATCATCCCACAAACCATCAAAGCTTTTTGTTTTTTCTTCTTTCCAGGTTTTGAGTTCCTGCTGCATTTTTTCTTTTCTTTCGTTTTCAGACTGAATAAAAAATTCTTTGATAAAACCTGAATCCTGTTCAAAAGCAGTTTGGTTATACAATTCTTTTAAAGCGAGTTCTCTTTGATGATTGTTTTTGGCGAGTTCTTTTTCGATCTGTTCGCGCAGCAATACTTTTTCATCATAAGTTCCCTCGGGTAATAATATTTTTGAGATCACCGGCATCAGTTCGATCAACAATAAAATAGCTACCAGCAGATAATACCTGAAAGCCACGGCTGCATTGTCCTTCACTAAATGATTCAATGCTTCGATGCGTGTAATAAATCCATCATTCAGCAGTGTTTCAAACGACGCCTGTTCTTTTTGAATGGATGCATCGATCACAGCAATGGAACTGTCGCTGCTGTTGATCTGCGGGGTGAGCCGTGTTTCTTTTAACCTGTAATCGGCATCCAGTTTTTCATATTCTTTTTGTTTTGCCTGTGCAATATCTTTCAAGCCAATTTTTTTACTGCCGCCGGTACCATCCGTTTCTTTAATAAAAGCATCGCGTGCAGCGGCTACTTCTGCATATTTATTGGCAAGCTCAAACTGCAGGTTGTTTTTTCTTTGTGTTAGCGCCGTTTTCTCAGCATAATAAACAGAATCCTGTTTTTGTTTTTTATCTTTTTTACGCTGTTCATTATCCAGCGACACCTGCACATGAATTTCCTTATCAAACAAATACAATAAGGCAGGCTGCGCCATGAACAGCCCGATAATAAAAGCCAGCACTCCGCGAAACAGCAGTGGCAAAAATCTTTTCTTATTCGCGCGGTTAATTCCTTTGATCAATGAGCGGTCAATGGTGAGTATAATTCCTCCCATGAACAGCCCCATCAAAACAGCCACCAATAAATTGCTTACCACTGTGCTGAAAAAATAGGCCCAGGCAAGCGTTGCAAAGGACCAGGTTCCCAGAACCGTCATACCAACGATCGCATACCTGTTTCGGTCAACCACGCAATCGGCCATTAATTCGGGTTCGGCTGTTGCGAGCCACCATAAAAACCGGGTCCACCTCGTGGGTACATAAGTTTCCCTTTGGGAAATAGGGGTTGTATTTTCCTGCATAGAAATATTTTAGAAGCCAGTAAATTGGTAGAAGTTGGAAATACCCTTGGTTGAAGTGAGGAGCATAAAGAAACGATGAAAAGCCGGTATTTTCTATCAGTCTCAGCGTTTTATAGCTATTTTAACGGCTTTCCAACTTGACGCTTCCAATCTTCGTTCCAAATACTACCTTTGCGGCTCAATAAAATTGAGTATGAAGACGGATAAGAATACGGTCGTTGGTTTTGTATTGCTGGGCCTTTTGTTTTTTCTTTATTTCTGGTACAGCAACAAACAGCAAAATGAACTGCTTGCCACTAAACAAAAACAGGAAGATTCCATCAGGCGTGTTAACGCTGCCAATATTAAACCTGCAGATATTGCAGCTGCAAAAATTGATTCATTAAAAAGAGATTCTGCCAGCAGGGTTTCTGCTGCCGGTGATTTTACTACAGCAGCTATCGGCACCGAACAATTGGTTACGCTTGAAAACAAACTGATGAAAGTTACTTTCACCAGCAAAGGTGCACAGGTAAAAAGCGTTGAGCTCAAAAATTACAAATCAGCAGTTGATGGAAAGAATGTAGTGCTGTCTGAACAGAGCCAGTTAGGTTACAGCATTAATACTTCTGCCAACCAATCTACAGAAACGTCCAACTTAATATTCACGGCATCACAGCCTGTTACCAATCCGGATCAAAGCCAGACGATCAATTTTACACTTGCAGCCGCCAATGGCGAAACCATCACGCATCAATATGTTTTGAAGGATGATGCGTACATGATCGACTGGAATGTGAGTATGACGGGTGCTGATAAATTACTGACCCAGGGATTACTGAATGTAAACTGGCATCCCGCAACTTTTCAACGTGAGAAAACCGCTGCGTATGAAAGACAGATGTCGAACATTTGTTTCTCAGAAGGCAATGAGTTTGATTATATCTCCGCAAAAAGTACACGCAAATTTGAAAAGCCTGTGCAGTGGGTAAGTATCGTACAGCAATTCTTTAACAGCACACTGATTGCAAAGAACAGTTTTACTGCGGGCCAGGTAAACTGGGCGCGCAAAACAGATTCAAGCAATGCATTGGCTACCGCTGATTTTGCTTTGCAGATGAAAGTGCCGGCTGCAGCGTCTGTTACGGTTCCTTTCCAGTTATATTATGGCCCGAGCGATTACAATATCCTGAAGAAACAGGCGCCGGATATGGATAAGATCGTGAACCTGGGAAGGGATATGTATTCATTCGTCCGCCCGATCAACAAATACATCATCATGAATGTGTTTGATTTCTTTGCAGGCTTTGTAAAGAATTTCGGATGGGTTGTATTACTCCTGACGTTGTTCATCCGTTTGGTAACAGCTCCTTTAACATACACCAGTTATTTAAGCGGCGCAAAAATGAAAGTGATGCGCCCCGAACTGGATACATTGAAAAAGAAATTCGGAAGCGATCAGCAGGGCTTTGCCATGGAGCAGATGAAACTCTTCCGCGAAGCAGGCGTAAATCCTTTGGGTGGCTGTATTCCGGCTTTGCTGCAGATCCCTATTTTCTTTGCCTTGTATAGTTTCTTTAATTCAAACATTGGATTACGCGGGCAGGAATTTTTATGGAGCCATGATCTTTCTTCATACGATTCGATCGCACATCTTCCTTTTAACATTCCGGCATTTGGCGACCATGTGAGTTTGTTTACGATCACTGCGGTATTAACCAGCTTTCTGATCTCGATCTACAATATGAGTATGACACCAACACAGGATAATCCTGCGTTAAAGTACATGCCATATATATTTCCGTTCATGTTATTGTTCATCTTTAACAGATTGCCTTCGGCATTGACATGGTATTATACTGTATCAAACCTGATCACGCTCGGATTGCAGTTTGTAATACAGAATTACATTATCAATCATGATAAAATCCTGGCCAAGATAGATGAGAAACGAAAAGCGCCTAAAACAAAAAGTAAATGGCAATCCAAATATGAACAGATGATGGAGAGCCAGAAAAAACTGCAGGACATGAAGAATAAAACACCAAACAAAAAATAACAAAACAGTTCCTGATCATATTTTCAAAGCCCCGTACCTTGTGCGGGGCTTTTTGATTATCTTGGAATGGCACAGATGTTGCGTAAACAGTGAATATGAAAACTTTTCTTTTTGTTGGTTTATTTTCTTTGTTAACAATAATACAAAGCGTAGCACAGCCACGTGTAGTTGCCGACTGCACGATCACTTATGCCATCAGTACAGACGAGAGCAGTGCAGATAAAAATGTAACCGAGTCGCTCAAAGCAAGTACGAAAACTGTTTATATCCGCGGAAACGATAGCCGTACGGATCTGGTGAGCCCTTCATTCACACAATCATTGTTATATAACAAAACAACCGGCAATGCAGTGATACTGCGTGAATTTGGCAACAATAAATTCATGACAAAATTAGATAACGCAAAATGGGCCGCAGAAAATAAGCGATATGATGGAATGGCTGTTTCACTTGCCGCAGCAGAAACCAAAACCATTCTTGGTTACGAATGCAAAAAAGCAGTGATCGTATTAAAGGACGGGAGCGCATTTACATTGTATTATGCAACAGCGATCGTGCCTTCTGTAAAAGAGTTCGAATACCAGTTTAAAGATGTTCCGGGTTTTGTGCTGGAGTTTGAATCGCAGGAAGCCGGCAGCAAGAAAATAAAATATACGGCCACAAAAATAAACCTCAGCCCTGTTCAGGCTTCACGCTTCGATGTTCCGACGAGTGGTTACAGGCTGCTGAATTAGTGTTGCGGAGGAGCAGGCGTTTTAAACTTAGGCGCCTTTACTTTGAATTTGTAAGGATAGAGATAAGAAGTGTTACCGTTATCAAAACGTAACATAGAATTTACTTCAAAACCTGAAGCCGATTCTTTCGAGAATGATTGCGTTCCTTTGTATTGCAGGCTTGATTTGAGAGAAGAAAAAGATAAACCTTTGTGCAAAGCATTCAGGTTCTTTAAAGAGTATTTGTTTTTTGTCTTCTCATCAGCAATGCCGGAGAATGAAAATGCAGCATACGCCACCTGGATGCCCATCGCGAGAAGGACAACAATTGATGCTTTTTTGATATAATTCTGCTTATTCATTTACACAAAAATAGGTATTTCTTAAATATCAGACAATTCTCATTTTATTAACAAACGTTAAGAAAACAAAAAAGTTACCAAAAGTTATCAAAAACCCGAAAAAGATTGCTTTTAAGTGTTAAATTGTATAAACCTAATAGCCGATGCGAGAAAATCCGTACCGCGAAGACCGCGAAGAGCTAAAAGAACTCCTCAAACAATACCAGAATCTCAAGAACGGACGTACCCACTCTTTCCTGGAAGAAGACGCTTTTGAGCGTATCATAGACCATTTTGACGAGAAAGATGACCTGCCCGAAGCGCTCGAAGCAGCAGAAATAGGGCTGTCGCAGTTTCCCTATTCCTCACAACTGATGATAAAAAAAGCCGATCTGTTACTGGCCACCCGTAAATACAAAGAGGCCCTGGATATACTGGAAGTGGCCGAATTGTACGACAGCAGCGACCTGAACCTGTATATCCTCAAAACCGATGCATACCTGGCACTGGATCAACAACCAAGGGCCGTTGAATTACTGGAAGCCGCTTTGCAGTTATTTGAAGGTGAAGAAAGGCTGGATCTTTTATTTGAACTGGCCGATGTATATGATGATTACGAAGAGTTTGACAAAGTATTTGACTGCCTGAAACTGATCCTCGAAGCTGAACCCAATAATGAAGAAGCGTTGTATAAGATCTGTTTCTGGACGGATTTTACAGGCCGCAATGAAGAAAGTATCCGCCTTCACCAACAGATCATTGAAGAATTTCCTTTTAGCGAACTTGCCTGGTTCAACCTGGCAGCAGCATACCAGGGATTGAAGCTGTATGAAAAATCTATCGACGCATATCAATACGCTGTTGCCATTGATGAGAAGTTTGATTATGCATACCGCAACATGGGAGATGCTTATCTCCGTTTGAGAAAATACAAAGAAGCGATCGAGGTATTGGAAAAGGTATTGGAGCTTACGCGTCCTGAAGATGTGATCTATGAAGCGATCGGCCATTGCTATCACCGCATGGAAAACTATGCGCAGGCAAGGTTTCATTATAAGAAAGCGGTGCACCTGAATCCTGACGACAGTAAGCTGCATTACAAGATAGCCGTAACCTATATGCTGGAAGAGCAATGGCAGAGCGCTGTGAAGCAGTTGGAAAATGCGATGCGTATTCAACGCACAGTGCCGGAATATAATCTCGCGATGGGTGAATGCAAAATGAACCTTAACCAGTTCAAAGATGCGATACAGTATTTTGGTGCAGTGGTTCGCCACAAACCCAAAAATGTTGCGGGATGGGAAGCATTGATCCGTTGCCTGATCAAAGCAGAATTTTATGAAGAAGCCATTGAACAATGCAATGCAGCAATGAAAGCAACTGATGGTAAACCATTGTTTCTTTTTTATCACAGCACATTATTATTTGCATTGGGCAAAACAAAGGAAGCCCTGCTTAAATTAGAAACGGCGATGGAAAAAGCGCCGAAATTATTAAAGAAATTCATAGAGCTTAACCCATCTATCCTGCAGAATAACCAGGTGGTTGATATCGTGGCCCGGTATAAAAAGGGCAAAAAAATCTAACCGGTTCTGATCCGCTTTTGAAAAGGCGAATAGTACAGTCGCCTGATTAACGTATTTTCGCCGCGGAAAAAATAATTGCAATGAATTTTAATCTTACACAGATACCCGAGCGTACAGCGCAGCCAAGAGTTGCCGGATTAACAATGGTGATGGACAAAGGGCTCAGCATTAGAGAAGTGCATGATTTTATGGATGTATGCGGCCCGCATACGGATATTGTGAAACTTGGTTTCGGAACATCATTCGTTACGCCGAAGCTTAGGGAGAAGATAGAAGTATATCATTCCTATCATATTCCCATTTATTTTGGCGGCACTTTATTTGAGGCCTTCCTGATACGTAACCAGTTTGATGATTATATCGCTATGTGTAAAGATTATGGTATTACCTATGTTGAAGTAAGCGATGGTTCCGTTAGTATCCCTCATGCAGAGAAATGCGGCTATATAGAAAAACTGACCAAACACGCAACTGTATTAAGTGAAGTGGGCAGTAAAGATGCAGCGCATATCATTCCGCCATATAAATGGATCGAACTCATGCGTGCAGAGCTGGAAGCAGGTTCTTCCTACGTGATCGCAGAAGCACGCGAGGCAGGCAATGTTGGCATCTACCGTGGAAGCGGTGAAGTAAGAGAAGGGCTGGTGCAGGAAATATTAACACAGATACCGGAAGAAAAAATTATCTGGGAAGCGCCGCAAAAAGCACAGCAGTTATATTTTCTCGAGTTGATCGGTTGTAATGTGAACCTCGGTAATATTGCACCAAACGAAGTGATACCGTTGGAAGCCATGCGTATTGGCCTGAGAGGAGATACATTCGATCTTTACCTCAACAAAAAATAAACCATGCGCCGTTTTGGTTTAATAGGTTTCCCTTTATCACATTCCTTCTCACAAAAATATTTTACTGAGAAATTTGCACAATTGGGTTTAACCGATTGTGTGTATGAAAATTTTTCTTTTAAAGACATTGATGAATTGCCTCAGGTGCTGAATACATATAAAGACCTCTGTGGTTTTAATATCACTATCCCGCATAAAAAAAATGTACTTGATTTTTTAGATGAAAGATCGGCTGTTGTTGCAGGGATAGGCGCCTGCAATTGCGTGAATATTCAAAACGGTAAACTCACAGGCTATAATACGGATGTAGTTGGATTTGAACGATCGGCGCTGCCGTTTTTACAACCACATCATTCCAAAGCATTGGTATTTGGTACGGGCGGCGCATCTGCTGCGGTGGTATTTGTTTTGAAAAAAATGGGTATTGCATTTCAATATGTTTCAAGAACCGCATCGCCCAATACTATTTCATATGAACAGGTTGATGAAGCATTGCTCTCATCCCATCACTTGCTGATCAATACAACGCCATTGGGAATGTCTCCGGATGTAGAAAGTTGTCCTGATATACCTTATCAATATCTCACTCCGCAACATCATTTGTACGATCTTATCTATAATCCGGCTGAAACAAAATTTTTAGCGAAAGGAAGATCGCAGGGCGCAACCACGCAGAACGGACAACAAATGCTGGAACTGCAGGCCGAAGAAAGCTGGCGCATCTGGAACAGTTAAAACAGCTGTAAGCGATAAGCTGCTGGCCTTCAGATCAACTTATATATTAACTCAAAGTTTATAGCTCACAGCGTACGTAATTGTATAAAAACAAAGAACCCCGCTCACGCTGCAGGGCTCCCTTATTAAGTTGGGTTAGTAAGTAACAACTTGACTATATAAACGCCTGTGTTCACCTTTTATTGTGTTGATCTAATGTGTACCCGATATTTTTACATCTCGGCAGGCTCAATAAACATTTGTTTTATCCTTGGAAATTCTTTCATAGTGTTTATACAGATCCGCTCGATGGCTTTGGTGATATCTGTAGTGGTTAATTCTTTTTTGAACACAGCGATCACCTGAAGCACTACTTCTTCAGGCGCCATATAAGTTGAGAAATGTTTTTTTATCTGTATGATGTCCGCATCCTGTTCAATTAAAGTGATGATCTCTTTCAATGTTTTTTTTCCGATCGGTTCTCCCAATAGCAGGCTCTTGCTTTCCTGTACAAGTAATAAAGAAATAATGATCAGGATAACTCCGATCAGCATGGAAGCAATGCCATCGTAATATGGATTTTTAAACAGGTGCCCGAGAAAGATCCCAAGGAAGGCAATAAGAATACCAAGTATATCGCCTAAATCACCAAGTAATACAATAAATGTTGCAGGATCCTTGCTTTGTTTCAATGCTTTCCAGAACGTTTGCCTGCCGCGTTCTTTATTAAACGCTTTGAAAGATGCAATGGCAGAAACAGATGTAAATAAAAAAGCAATAGTTAAAACAATATAATCCAGTCCGAGGTTTTCCTGTAAGGTAGGGTGCTGAAAACGGATCAATCCTTCATAAAATGAAATACAGCCACCCACAATAAAAATGATCAGTGATACGATGAACGACCAGAAATACATTTCCCTGCCATAACCGAATGGCCTTTGTGCATCTGGTTTTCGTTTGCTTTTTTTAACGCCAAGGATCAATAATAACTGGCTGATGGAATCGATGGTGGAATGAATGCCTTCGGAGATCATAGCCGAACTGCCTGTAATAATGGCCGCGGTAAATTTTGTAATGGTGATGAGGATATCCGTTACCAGCGCTATATAAATAAACAGTTTCGGTTTCATGAGGGATTCATTTGTTCCGTTTATGAAATTACGTATTGGAGAAAATTTTCCCCACCATTGCTTCTCCCAATAGTGTTTATTCTTTGTTCTGCCATCATCACGCTTTTTTATTGGAGGAGCAATTACCGCACCAGTTGTAATAACAGGGAATCATTTTTGCAATCTTTGTGATAGAAAATGCGTATCAAATACCTATTTATCCTGTTATGCTTCTTATCAGTTATCTCTTCAAAAGCGATGGCTAATGATTTGCCCGACAGTGTTCCGCATAAACATTTCTTCCGTGCTTCAAGTGAATTGGTGATGATGGAAGCGCTCCCTTTTTTGTACGACAGGTATATCAAGAAAGCTCCTTATGCATATATCTCCTGGCAAACGGTTGGATATAATCTACATCCTTCGAGCTGGACCTGGGATGATGACCCCTTCTTTACCAATCAGCTCGGCCATCCCTTTCATGGCAGTATATTTTATAATTCGTTCCGGTCTAACGGGTATAGTTTCTGGGAATCTGTTCCCGCAAGTTTTGTAGGAAGTTATATCTGGGAAACCTATGCAGAAAATCAATATCCCGCGCCAAACGATTTTATCAATACCGGATTCGGTGGCTTCATGCTGGGTGAAGCAACACATCGTTTTGCTGCAAAAATGTTTGCCAAGCGCAGGCGTAGTTTGCCAAACCGTGTAGGTAAAATATTTGCTGTGGTGGCTAATCCTATGTATGGGTTTAACAGGCTTATATCGAGCAAGCAGGATAGGGAAGTTCATGAGATCACGGACGATACTACGCGTATAAATGCTGAATTCGATATGGGCGTGCGAAAATTTAATGTGAACAGCAGCAATGTTTTTGGTGATAGGCATACGGGAATGTATGGGCGTGTAAGGTTGCAATATGGTTCGCCTTTTCAGCAATACCGGGAGCCGTTCAGTAATATGTCTTTGTTGGTAGAAGTGGGTGAGGACGATACATCGAAATTAAATATCATCAGCGCGCATGGCTCACTGGCCGGATGGAAAATCTATACAGACAAATTTCAGCATGTGGCCATACTCTCTGCCGATTATGATTATATCAGGAACGAATCATTTTTTTTCAGCGCAGAAAGTATCAAGATGTCGGTGTATTCCATATTTGACCTCGCGCATAAAATAACCATCAATACTAATATCGGTGCGGGCCCTATCATACTTGCTGCAATACCGGATAGTTATCGTTACATCGACAGGAACTATGATTACGGTCCCGGCCTTGCGTTCAACGGTAATGCGCGTTTGTCCATTGCGGATAAAATTTCATACAGCATCGGTTATAATGGCCGCTGGATGTCGTGTATCGACGGGCATCATTCCAATTATTACCTCAGTTCATTTACGAACGAGATCAATGTAAAACTGTTTAACCAGTTTTCGGTAAGCGCCGCGTCAGGATATTTTCATCTGCATGGAAATTACCGCGATCATCCGGATACTGATAATATCTATCCATATGTAAGATTATCTGCGAGGTATAGTACGAATTTTTAAAGATGTTCTTCAGCAGGTATTGTGTGGCAGGACAGGAATGTCAAAACAGAAGTTATTTCCGATCTGTGAATCCGTTGTGAACAATTACCCGGCTGATAATTTTTTGATCACTTCATCCGGTACGGCTACTATCTTTTTTTGTGCATAATCAAAACATAACATGCCGGTTTTTGCTTTTCCCGCCAGTAACATTTCAGCACTCTGTATCAATTCTATTTTATACAAAAGATCAAAACCCAGTTTATCAAAACCATCTGCTGCTACCGAGATCTTAACGGCATCGCCATAGTTCAGTTCTTTTTTATATTCGATTGCCACATCCGCCATGATCAGGCCGATACCTGCAATAGATAATTCTTTATAACCAAATGATAATAAAAACTGTTGCCGCGCTTCATGTATCAGCGAAAGAAAACTGTCGTTCCCCACATGCCCCCCATAATTCAGATCCGTGATGCGGATAGCGATTGTTGTGGAGAAAGAAAAATTATCGGGGAGTCTTATTTTGATTCGGTTCATGGGTTTTATTTTTTTCCGCAGATTCGCAAACTCGATCCTGGCAATCTGTGATAATTAATGATCATGCAGAAAGGCGATCAATTTCGCTACGGCTTTTTTACGGTGGCTGTATTTATTTTTTTCATTCATTGTCATCTCGGCAAAACTAATGGCAGCGCCATCCGGAACAAAAACAGGGTCATATCCAAAACCCTGCAAACCCTTTTGCTCTTCTGAAATATTTCCTTCGCACACACCTTCGAATAAATATTCTTTATCATCCAGTATCAACGATATCACGGTTCTGAATTGTGCTTTGCGGTTGTTGATGCCTTTTAAATTCAGTAACAGTTTATCAATGTTATGCTGAAAGTTGCGGCCGTCACCGGCATAGCGTGCACTTTTTACACCGGGTTCGCCATTCAATGCGGCTACTTCGAGACCGGTATCTTCACTAAAACAATTTTTACCGGTAAGCCGGTGGATCGTCTTTGATTTTTCAGATGCATTGGCTTCAAGTGTATCGTGCGGTTCGGGAATATCAATATCTATTCCTGCTTCTTTGATTGTGATGATGTTAAAGAGGTCACCAGCCACAGCGCGTATCTCATCAACTTTGTGCTGGTTGTTTGTGGCGAATACAAGGCTTGTTTTCATATTGGTCAATTAATTCTTTCTTTCACCGTAGACACGCGGAGATGCAGAGATCACGCGACTATTATTTTTTAAACGTTGAACATTTTTTTCAAACACAACCACAGTTTGCTTTTCTCCAGTTTCGCTTCCTGGCTGTTGCCAAGCATATTGTTTAGCGATGGGCTTAGCAGCATCTGGCAGCTATCATATTTTTGCACCTGGTAGTAAGGGATCGTAAATGGAAGTTGCAGAGCCTGCGCCGTTACGCCAAACAGCAATAAAAAACCGGGTGATAGTTTTTCTTTCAGTGAAACATAATCAACAGGGTTGTTATGATGGTTCACGATCGCCACATCGCCAATGTTGAATTTACATGCACCGAGTATAGACGATAAGAACTGTAAAGAATCATCGGGAAGGTAAACCGCTTCTTTTTCATTAACCACAAGGGTAATTTTCTGTAAATTGCTGCCCAGGTACCAACCGGTTTCCGTAACTGTTTTCCCCGGTATGGTTATTTTATTTCCTGTCTTCGGTTCTTCGCCCGTTATTACCAGGCTGTTCCTGTACAGGTCAGCAATAAGGAAGTCTGGTAACTGGATATTTTCTGAATTCATGCGTAATTGAAATATTAACGACCGTTAGTTTTCAAATTTTTTGTTTATTTGCGTTCAAATATAAAACTATGGTAGCAGCAGGCATACACATTTCGAAAGTTGAGACAAGTAAGTTACAGGAAATGACCCTTGAAAATCTTCCCTTTGGGCGTTATTTTACAGATCATATGCTGGAAGCTGATTTTGAGAATGGCGAATGGAAAAATGTGGAGATCAAACCTTATCAGCCGCTGTTATTAGAGCCATCATTGGCCGCTTTACATTATGGACAGGCAATATTCGAAGGTATCAAAGCATATAAAGATGCCGATGGCAATGCCGCTATTTTCCGCCCGCTGGATAATTTTAAACGTTTTAATATTTCTGCAGAGCGGATGAACATGCCTACCGTTCCGGAAGAAATATTTATGGAAGGAATGCATACGCTGATCGAATTGGATAAGAACTGGATCCCTTCTTTGCCCGATCATTCATTATATATCAGGCCGTTCATGTTTTCATCCGACCCCGTGATCGGTGTGAAACCTTCAGAGAGTTATAAATTCATTATCATATTAAGCCCGACCGGCCCGTACTATTCCACCCCGATGAAAATTTACGTGGAAGAAAAGTATACACGCGCAGCGCCCGGCGGTGTTGGGTTTTCAAAGAACGCCGGAAACTATGGCGGCAGCATGCTGGCAACGGCGCTAGCAAAAAAACAAGGTTACGACCAGGTTCTCTGGACCGATGCATTCGAACACAAATACCTGCAGGAAGTAGGAACCATGAATGTATTTTTTATCATTGGCAATAAAGCCATCACGCCATCTTTGGAAGATGGAACTATCCTGGCCGGTGTTACACGCGATAGCGCCATAACGGTCCTGAAAGAAATGGGACTCGATGTTATCGAAGAAAAGATCAGTATCGATGAATTGATGGATGCACATAAAAACGGGCAGCTACGTGAAGTGTTTGGTACAGGAACAGCCGCCACTATTTCAATGATCAAAGAACTGCGCTATAAAGATTACACCATGCATTTTGATACTGCCACATGGACGATCGCACCCGAATTAAAAAAACGATTGAACGCGATCCGCGAAGGAAGAGCCGCTGATACGCATGGATGGATGTATAAGATCTGATTTTTTTCATGCAAAGGCACAAAGTTATTCTTTGCGCCTTTGCATGAAAAAATCTATGCTACCCTTTTATTATTTTCTGCGTACTTATGTCACTTCCACACGTCACTTCTACAAAATAAACCCCCTTCAATAATCCTCCAACAGGAATAATTACCTGCCCTTGTTTTTGCATACCCATCGAGATCGTTTTTATCAATTTTCCCGAGAGGTCGAATAGCCGGATAGAAGTATTACCCATTTCAGCAGCAGTAAAGCTTACAGTGATCTTATCTTTTGCCGGAACCGGATCTATTTTTACGATCATAGTTGATTTAATGATCGTGTCTGCTTTTTTAAATGAACTGATCTCAAACCGGTTATTCCCAACACTTGCCGTATCATCGGTTGTTGTAAACAGATAGATGCTGTCTTGTGCAAGTTGCATCCATCGGTTCAAAAACCTGTCGTGTAACATCAATGTATTGGAAGGCGGCAGTTTATTCTTTGCAATACTTATGCTGAATATCCTCGGCTCATTTGTTTGCAGGCCAAGTGGGATGGCCGATTCATTGGTTATAGGCCTCGCATCAATAGATAACATTTTTTGTTCTTTACTGATGCTGTAAAAATTCACATCACTGTTTAAAAAATTTCTCTGCATCATTTTTATCAAAATTCGTTTTGGCGCTATCCATTTCAAATAAAATAAGCCTGTCCCAAAAAACGCTGTCGCTCATTAATCGTAGCTCAACATAAAAGATATCATCAAGGCCAACAGCAGGTATGGTATCAGAAAATGCTTCTGTTGATTTACAGTTTTCTGTAAATAATAATTTATTATTTGCGGTACCATTTGCTTTGGCAATAAATGCATCGAACGGTTGAATGATATTTTTGCTTCTGAACGGAAAACTTGTATAGCCGCCGTTCTTTCCTTGGAAGGGGTTCCATATCCAGTAATTATTTCCAACATCGCTTCCTTTGGTAATTCTGGAAAGATCTATCGGAGATGCATAAGGATTGGCTACAACATTATACCCTGCATAGATATCTTTTATTAAAGGAACTTCCTGGTCGCCGGTGTTTATGTTGCCTGATAGTTTTATCGTAACAGGTTGTGGTAAATAAGTTCCATTCTTCCCATCACCGGGGGGGCGTTCCGTCCAAACCCTGTCCCGGCCGGCCTCTTACCAGTATTCTTATTCCCTGGTATCTTTTCCATGCGTTGTCATTTTGCCCATTCGTGTTGGTGAATGCGGCCCATCCTGCATCAACACCCGATGAATCGTTTCCGGTAACGGCATTATAACTGAATGCGGAAGGCTGATTGGTAGCAGTAGTAATAAATCCATTGGCAGACCCACCGGCGCCTGTAATATCTATGCTGTCTTTCATCATCGATAAACCAATTGCATCTGTAAAAGGATGGCCTAATACATAAAATGCACGCCTGCCGCCTTTGATAAAATGTTCCATTGAAATATTACCAGAAATAAATGTACCGGCAGCAGAAGCGCCGATCGATGCATTTTGTTTCAGCATTAAATGATCATTTGTTTTTATTGACCCGCTGTTAAGCAGGAGTGTGCCGGTAATATTCATATCATCCGAGATAGAAACACCTGTATGATTATTGATGATACAATTCTGCAAAGAACTATCTTCGAAAAAACTACCCGCAATGTTTTGTAAAGAAGAACCGTTTAAAATAACTGTTCCGTTTTTTCCCTGAATAAAATTGGGCGTGCTGTTCATATTTCCATACACTTCTATGATACCGTTTATTTTTAAGTGTGCATTTGATATGGTTAAATGACGGCACCAGGCTGTATCTTTTATCAATGGCTCATACAAAGTATTCGCAGTAATAAATACATCGGTACTGCTGTTGGGAAGAAAATTGTTGCACCAGTTATTTGCATTCTGCCAATCGTTGTTACTGCTTCCTGTCCACAAACCATTTTTAAACACAGTAACTTTTAACGGAAAAGAAGTATCACTGCAGGTGCCCGATGAAATTTTTCTTCTGAACCAGGTTGTTGTATTCAATGCTGATGGAATGTATTGCTGTATTGCATTTGAACCGGGTGCAGCAATAAAATGTAACGAATCTGTAAGGGTTGCCAACTCCCATATATATTGATATGTTCCATCGCCGCCGGAAGGAGCGGAGCCAAAAAGTGAAGCAGGGGTTTGATCTGTGCAGATCATTTGCGATGAACCGATAAGATTATTCTGTATGGCAGGTTGAATAATAACAATGATCATTTTCTGCGAAGTATAAATGCCATCTGTTATTTCTGTAATGATCGTATCTGAACCATATTGATTTGCAAAGGGTTTGTATTCGATTCCCGCAGGAATGATATTTTTTCCATTTGATGTTGCGGCAGCTGTCAGGGTTGATACGCTTCCGGTTCTGCCACCGGATCTTATTTTCCAGCTTACCAGTTCACCCACTTCATCATCACTGATTGAAAATACATTTGAGATGATAACGGATGAACCATTTTCGCAGAGATAAATTGTTTCGCTGTTACCTGTGGTAAACACCGGCGCCACTGCATCGATCTTTATGGTTGAAATGGCCGGAGGTGTTTTAAAAGATACTATCGCCCCGTTGCCCGCAGAGTCTGTGATGCTGCTGCTTACAAAAGTTATGATGGATGCGATGCCAATGCCGTTCTTATCCAGATCGCCCGGCCGGATAATATACCGGAACAGCAGGTTTGATGAACCGGATCCCGACACATACAAAATATTTTTCTGCACACTTCCTATCGTCAGTTTTATTAATGGCGTGTCTGTCTTTACTTGTACCATAACAGTTTCTGAAAAACCAAATGCGAAATTGAGTGTATCGCCTGTTTTATAAATAGCGGCAGCAGGAATAATTATTGTATTGATCACCGGCGCAACAGCATCAATTAAAATATCCTCTGCAGATAATGTACTGCTGAAACTTACCGAAGCAATATTTCCTGCCGGATCTTTTATGGCCGCATTGTTGAGTGTGATAATGGCGGCAGTTTTTATTCCGTCGGTATCTATATCGCCTGCTGCAATAATATACCTGAATAACAAACTGTCTGAGCCACTGCCATATTGATATGCAGCGGTTTTTGATTTGTTGCCAACAGTCAATGAAACAGTTGGTATGCCTGTGTTTGATACAATGATTTTTTCATTGAACCTCGCAACAAAACTCAGCGTGTCGCCGGATTTATACAAACCCTTTGCAGGATTTCTCATCACAACAATAAAAGGTTTATTCGCATCGATCGCATCATTGGATTGTGAAACGGGAACCTGGTACAAAGAAATATTTCCTGCCGAATCTGTCAACGAAATAGAAACAGGAATATCGGAAGTTGCATCAACATCGTTGCCTGCATTGCCGATAATAAATGAGCACGTATAAATACTGTCATTCTTTTTTGAAAAAGATGATAAAGCGAATCCGCTAACATTTCCGGATAACATTTTATAGAGATCCGCATCAGGCTTTACAAGAATAGTTACAGGGATCGTATCACCGGCCTTCATTGTTTTATCAGGAATGAAAACCGAATGTATTTGCGGCGCCGTTTTATCAATAAGGTAATAATTACTGGTAAAAGGCTTGTTGTTCACAGGTATCGATAAGCCGGCATCATTTATAAAACTTAATGCAAGTGTTCCATCGCCTGTTCCTGTTGCAACAGTTACCGAATAAGTATTTCCCGATCCGGAAATGCTGATAACCGATGCACCCGAAATACTATTAGATGAAATGGAAAAATTCGCAGCCGATAAACCTGAAATATTTTGTGCTGTAACGATCTTAAAATTTACAACGCCTGCATTTGTTTTTCCGGTTGTAACAGTATTGAATGAGTTGATCATTGTTTGTGTAACGATCCGGACGGTATCTCCATACGCGATCCCGCCGCTATTGATCGCATAAGCCCTTGCATATAATACTACACCCTGTGGTAAACCTGTTATCACCTGTAAAAAAATACCGGTACCGTTTCCGGCAATGACCTTTGTATTGGATATGGTTGGATTAATCGTTGCCGACCAAACGATACCCCGCTCAGTAACTGCTGCACCTCCCTGTGCCGTTACGTTTCCGCCGATAGTAGCGGTGTTGGTAGCAACTGAAAATACAGCACCCGTTGTTACTGATGGCGGGCTGACTGCTGTTGTAAAATTTTGTATAACACCCTTAACAGTTCCATTTGTATTATGTGAACTGATCCTGTAATAATAGGTAACGCCGGATAATAATCCGTTTATCGCAGCAGATACATTTGTAGTACCTGAACCAATCCGCAAAGTATCAGGAATAGCATGCACAGATGTTGCAGTTAAAAAAGCATTCAGCGTATCGTACTCAAACAAAACAGAAGTGGTTGCATAATTATCATTTACCGATCCGTTTAGTTGGGCCGAATTGATTGTTATCGCTGAAGCAGTTTGATTGCTTACTGTTGGTGCAGCACTTGTCAGCGAAGCGGAAAAAATAAAATTATCGATGCCGGCTGCATCATCGCTTCCTGTTTCATCTGCATCATCCCAGCGTAATAATAGTTGTTCTCCCGCTTTCCAGTTGATGCCGCGGACTGTATAAGAAACCGCCTGCTGATTTTCCGGAAGGTTTCCATTTAAACTGGCGGCAGAACTGGTGGTGATAATAGAATTAAAATTGAGGTTTGTTTCATCTGTCAATCCCGCCTGGTCAATATTGGACATAATCCCGGTCTTATAATGAAACGACCAGATATTTTTATTGGCCGAACCACCTTTTCTCCATTGTTCTGCTGTAAAACTTACCGTAAAATTGTTGAGAGGGCCGCCCGTTTGATTTGTGAATACCAACCCCATTGCATATATCCCGGTACTTGATGCAAGTGAACCCAATGCCCTGTCTGCTGATCCTGAGCTGCCCAGGCTATATACACCGTTGCCGGTAGAAGATCCGGTTCCTGCGGCAAAAGAAGCATTTGAATTGCTTCCTGATAGCATCAGTATCTGCCAGCCATCCATATTGCTGCCATTGATGGGAGCGCTATTTAGGTTTATTGGCCCCTTACCGGTCAGTGAAAAGCTGCCGTTTGCCGGAAGCCCGTCAAACATTTGTATGTATTGCGCACCAGGCACGGTATATAAAACAGGATTGACAGATGCTTGTGCCCTAACTGAATTTACCTGCCCAATGATCAGTAAAGGGATAGTGAATAGAATACCTCTCATAGAATGCTGTATTTTGATCCGGTTAATGAATCAGCCCACAAAAGAGGTTACGGCATCAAATTAGCGCAGGCTTTTTGAAATTCAATACCCGTTGTGGAAAAAGGGTTATAAAACGGGTTTGAATAAGGTAGATCCAACCGTAATTAAGCCACAAAACGTAGTTACTGAACAGTTGTTTTTACAAATACCTGTCTGCTTTTGCTTCACTATCAGGAAAACTTTGGAAAACATTTTGGATTTTCGGTTTCAGCCATTACCTTTGCCGTCCGAAATTTTAAACGGTTTAGAATGCCTACAATACAGCAATTAGTTAGAAAAGGTCGCGAAATTATCAGGGCCAAGAGTAAGTCCAGGGCTTTGGATTCCTGCCCTCAGCGTCGTGGCGTATGTACACGTGTGTACACAACCACGCCCAAGAAACCAAACTCGGCTCTTCGTAAAGTAGCGAAAGTGCGTTTGACCAATAAGATCGAGGTGATCGCCTATATCCCGGGTGAGGGCCATAATTTACAGGAGCACTCTATCGTATTGATACGTGGTGGCCGCGTTAAGGATCTGCCCGGTGTACGTTACCACATTGTTCGTGGAAGCCTTGATACTGCTGGTGTGAAAGACCGTAAGAAGAGCCGTTCTAAATACGGAACAAAGAAAGAAAAGGCAAAAAAATAGTCAGTTAATTCACTAATATTATAATTCGCAAATAACATGCGTAAAGCACAAGCCAAAAAATTACCCCTCGCTCCGGACGGACGTTTTAACGATAAACTGGTTACCCGTTTTATCAATAACCTGATGTGGCAGGGTAAAAAAAGCACTGCTATCAATATATTTTATGATGCAGTTGATAAAGTAAGCAAAACCAGTGGGGAAGATGGATATGAAACCTGGAAAAAAGCTATTGCCAATGTTACCCCATCTGTAGAAGTTCGCAGCCGTCGTATTGGTGGCGCTACTTTCCAGATCCCTGCTGAAGTCCGTGCTGACCGTAAGATCTCATTAAGCATGAAATGGCTGATCCGTTATAGCCGTGAAAGAAATGGCCGTACAATGGCTGATAAACTGGCCAACGAGATCATGGCAGCAGCAAAAGGTGAAGGTGCTGCTTTTAAAAAGAAAGAAGATACACACCGTATGGCTGAGGCAAATAAAGCGTTTTCCCACTTTAAGGTTTAAACAATATACTTCGCACAATATTTTCTACAAAGCCCCGGTAATTACCGGGGCTTATTTTTTGCATTTAAGCCAGAAATTTTTGTTGTGAATGGATGTAATAAAAAAAGAAAAACCCTCTTTTTTCTATTAACCTACGCTTTGTAGTTTAAATACTACAATTATTTTTTAAGTTAAATAATTGATTTCCAATTATTTATAAAAAAAATCAAAAAATTTTCAAAAAAAAATTTCTAAAATGCACTACATGTCGTGTATACGCACTACATTTGTAGTGTAATCACTACTAAGTGAGGGAATAAATCCCGAAACCAAAGTGAAAACATCCAATCCATATCCTTGTAAAAGCTAGTCTTTACAATCCAATTTATTCGCGATTATTTGATCCAAAAATGGCAACTCACATTTATCAAAAATCGCTTCCTCTGATCAACCCGGTTCACGGGTTCTCTAAGCTGCACATCGCAGACAAAAAGCATCCAGAAGCAGTAACCGAAAAATCAAACAAACAGATTTTCGACCGAATTGATCTAAATAGAATGAAAACACTTATCACATTTATCACCATCCTGTTTTGCTCTATCCTGTTTTTGGGATGCAGTAAAAATTCGGATACACCTGTAACACCGGAAGCAAAGCTTGCTGCCTTACTTACAGGTTCAGGTAACCGTTACTGGCACTTAAGCAAACAATCGATCAATAATGTTCAGCAGTCTTTAACTGATTTTCAAAAGACATATACAAAAACATACACTGTTGACCCTTCTAAAACCAATGCAGGCGTTTTTACAAATTCAGATGGAACAACCGGTACATGGACAATCACTGGTTCTGTAAACTATGTTGAAAGCTTCGTAAGTGCCGGTGGGGTTGGTTTACAACTGACTTACCTGGTTAATAACATTACTGATAACTCTTTGGATATTCAATACAGTGCCAATAACAAACTTGTAGAAGAAGTATATTATGCGTATTAATAAAGGAACATATCTTTTCATCCTCTTTTTGCTTGCCTGCACTACAGGTATGGCACAGATGAGTATGTCTCCTATCGCAATGTCAAGCAGCGCTGTTACAGTAAGTGGTGGAAACCCGATAGTAATGGACGGTAAGGGCAAATGTTTAAAAGTTTCTTCAGGTCTTGGTGCAATGGAAACAGTTAATAACGCAAAAGGTGTTTTCGGTGCTTCATGTGTTGAAACTGCACCGGTTGCTACAGTGGTTTCTCTTACATCTGTTCAGGTATATCCTAACCCTACACACGGTATCAGCACTTTGAAATGTCAGGGACAGTTTGACGCTAACCTGTCTTGCCAGGTACGCATCATGAGTATCGACGGAAGGACGATGATGAGCAAAATGGTTTTGATGAAAGATGTTCAGGCTGGATACACAATCGATGCAAGTTCATATGCAGCCGGAACTTATGTTGTTAACCTGAGCTTTATGAGCCAGAATTATAATGTGAAATTGATTAAATTATAATAGATCACGGGGAAACGGTGAGTGTATATTCGGTATCTTTGTAGTATGGTAACTACGCTTTTTTACGGATACCTCCCTGTGGTCAGGAAGATTTTTTGTAGCAAGTTTGGCAAAAAGATGTTTACATATCCTATGAAAAACTATTTTTTGGCCACATGTCCTATGAAAAACTATTGTTTGAGGCCGTATCCTATGAAAAACTATTTTACTGTTGTTAGCGGTATATGAGTAATATATTGTTAACTATTAACGTTTTATCTAATGTTTAGTTACTATAAAACTATGTTTATGAAACTTCTGATTAGAAACTTACTGCTTGCCTGCTGCCTGTTTGTAGCGGGTACTGCTGTAGCCCAGCCTCCTGCAGGTATAAATTTTCAGGCTGTTGCAAAAGATGCCATGAACAATGTTGCGAAGAACAGGCCCATTTATGTAAAAATTGCCATTTTTCAAAAATCAGTTGTAAATGGCATAAATGTTTGGGAAGAAGCGTTTGAAACAACATCGAATGACGATGGCCTGTTTTTGGTTGTAATCGGACAGGGAACTAAAACATCCGGCACTTTACTAAGCGGTATCGATAAGATCGATTGGGCCAACGGTCCTTTTTTCGTAAGTACGAAAGTAGCGGTGGCGCCTTCCATTCCTGCACCATGGTGGTTGCCGGCTGATAATTATGTTGATATCGGATCCGTTCAGATGATGAGTGTTCCTTATGCATTGTTTGCGGGTAATGCCAGTGTAACGAATGTTAACACGAGTATTCCTCCCGGCCCGAACAATACTTTTCTTATTACAGATAGTGCCGGCAATGTTAACTGGGCCAAACCTGCCGCCGCTCAGCAATCAGTTACCACCATCACAAACTTTAACCTGAATTTCGTGGTGAGCACGGGAACAAGTATAGATATCCCTGCCAACACAACTGCTGTTGCTTCTGTTACCGTTCTTGGTGTTAGAAAAGGAGATCCTATTCTTGTTACTGCACAGGATGATTACACCAATTGGGCGGTTTACAGTGCGTGGGTTTCGGCCGATGATACAGTAATGGTAAGGTTTGCGAATTATACAGAAGACCCGGTGTCTGTGAATGGCAGCCAGTATAAAATAGTCGTCATAAAATAGTAATAATTACAATCCTTATTATGAAAATAATATTTGATTCATTCGATAAAACTTAGTTAACGGAGAAATTATATTGATAGTGAGTATTTTGAAACGCAATTATGGTAAGCATGTCATAGGTATCTGTGTCATGCTCTTCTCATTGGTATATATGGCCAATGCGCAGCACCTTGGGGATAACCTGGGGAACCATACTGCTAATCAAGATCTCCAGATGGTGAATCACTTCATCCTTAATGCCAAAGGAATTGTGATTGGGAACACAACTCTTCTTAATAACAGTATTGGTTTGCAGATAGATGGAAATGATAAGGCGCTCTTAATACCGCGGATCTCAGACACAAATAATATTATTACTGCTGTAAAAGGAATGCTGGTGTATCAAACCAAAGATGACAGGTTCTATGTACGTGAAATAAATCCGAAGAACCATCTTGAACAATGGGTAACTTTTGGTACGGTTGATTCCAGCTCTGGCGTAACTACTTTGAATGGAAATATTGGCGACCTGGTACTCACTGCTGATTCGGGTTCGGGTATCTCTATCGTGACAACTACTGCCAGCGGGGTTACTACTTTAAAAATCGTTGCTGATACTTCGGCTGCTATCTGGAATGCCCGCAAATTACAGGGAAGAATTATTTCAAATACAGTTCCTACGGCTGGCCAGGCGTTAGTTTGGGATGGCAGTGCATGGACGCCGGTTTCCGTTTCGCAGATCAGTTTTACCGGTAACGGAACTAACACTGATTCAATTGTAACCACACTTAATGGTGCATTAAGAAAAATACCGTCAAGTAATTTTCTTTTTACTACGGATACGGCGAGTATGCTCAGCAACCGACTTAAGATCAGCGATACGGCATTAATGTTGAGTGGTTATGTGCGTATAGGAAATGTACCGGCAACGGGTGTTACCAGTGTGTCGATAGTTTCTGCTAACGGGATCTCGGGTACGGTAGCCAATCCAACCACCACACCGGCAATCACACTCACTTTAGGAAATATCACACCTACTTCTGTTTCAGCATCAGGGGCTATATCAGGCAATACGCTTGCCGGAACAATTGTAACGCCCGCACAACCAAATATTACATCGCTCGGGCGGTTATCGAATTTATCGGTCAGCGGAATAATTGAGGGCGGCGTATTCAGCGGTATACTATCTCCCGGAACGATTGCCAGTATAACGAATCTTTCAACTTTTACCAATATTACCGTAACTGGTTTTGCAAATATCGGAACGATCAGCGGAACGATCTTAACGGCTAATCAGCCGAATATTACCACTGTTGGTACTTTAACGAATTTAACGGTTGCAGGTACCGTAGTTGCGAATACGATCAGCGGAACATTAAGTGCGGGAACGCAGAATAGTATTACAGCACTCGCCAATCTGCAGAATATTACTTTATCAGGAAATGTAACGGCAAATACATTAAGTGTAAATACCGCAAGTATTGCTAATCTTTCAGGATTAAATAACCTGACTGTAACAAACGGTATCATAGCCAACGCGATCAGTGGCACGCTTACAACAGGCAATCAACCAAACATTACTACGCTTGGTACACTCACCAATTTAACTGTTGCAGGAAATGTAACAGCGAATAACCTTAGCGCTGCTGCTGCAACGATCACGAATATCAGTGGTGTACAGAATATTACAGTATCGGGTATGATCGTCGGAGGAACCTTCAGCGGTATTTTATCTCCCGGAACGATTGCCAGTATAACAGGATTAAACACATTCACGAATATTACGGTAACCGGCTTTGCAAATATCGGAACGATCAGCGGAACATTGCTTACATCGAACCAGCCAAACATTACCAATGTTGGAACACTTGGCGGATTAACAGTAACCGGAACGATCATCGGCGGAACATTCAGCGGATCGTTGTCTCAGGGTACGCTTGATGGTATTACATCGCTTGCTAAACTGGCAGCGATCACAGTAAGTGGTAATGTAACAGCGAACACGTTGAGTGTAATTACTGCAAGCATTTCGAATCTTGGCGGATTGCAAAACCTTACTGTAACAAATAATATCTCCACGAACACCATCAGTGGAACCATTACAACATCGAATCAACCAAACATCACCAACGTTGGAACACTTGGCGGATTAATTGTATCAGGTACAGTAACAGCAAATACTATCAGTGCAACTAATGCAATACTTACCAACATAAGCGGTTTACAGAACATAACCGTAACAGGTAATATAGTAGGTGGCACATTTAGCGGATTGTTGTCGCAGGGTACGCTTGATAATATTACATCGCTGGGAAAACTTGCGGCAATAACTGTATCAGGTAATATCAGTTCTAATACGATCAGTGCAGTTACTGCAACGATCACGAATCTTGGGGGTTTACAAAATCTTACCGTAGCAAATAATATTACAGCGAACACGATCAGTGGAACGATCACAACAGGTAACCAACCGAATATCACCAATGTCGGAACACTTGGCGGATTAACAGTATCAGGCACAGCGACAGCCGGAACATTTAGTGGTGCACTGGCAGGAACCTTACTTACATCAAACCAACCGAACATTACCAATGTCGGTGACCTTGGCGGACTAACAGTAACCGGAACGATCATCGGCGGAACCTTCAGTGGTGTACTGGCTCCGGGAACACTCAACAGTATTACCTCACTTGGTAACCTTAGCGCATTAACCGTAACAGGCCAGGTAACAGCAGCATCCTTAAGCGGATCACTGATCGGAACACTGACCTCATCGAACCAACCAAATATCACAAACGTTGGAACACTT
>Ga0206895_1048_pt2 | contig 33380 bp, 24 predicted proteins | sample Alteio_BWOrgHeat_51_FD_152967 | JGI IMG/M metagenome (GOLD analysis project Ga0206895, IMG submission 152967) | Enriched cells from forest soil in Barre Woods Harvard Forest LTER site, Petersham, Massachusetts, United States -... | ecosystem: Environmental > Terrestrial > Soil > Temperate forest >...
ATCTCGCGGTCGTCGATGATGATCCGATAGCTCATCATGAGGCGCCGTTGGCGCCGGATGGTGCGGAAAACGATAAAGCCAAAATAGAGAACAAATATGGGAAGGAGGATTGGCCAGACGGCGAAATCCCCGCCTCTTGTGGATGTGGAGTAAGAATCGTACACAGTGATCCCGGCGATCACGAGGACCAGAAAAGGGATATAGTAGGCCAGAAGCCGGCGCTGGTATTTTTTAAATTGTGCTTCGCTGATCCTGAATTCCTGCATGGTTATCGAATATAATTCTGAATATGGACTGGATCGTACCGCATCGGGCGGTTGCGTCGATGCCTCAGGAAATGCTCCATAACAACTCGGTTTCGAGTTTCGATTGGTCATCGGTCCAGTGCCCGTAGATCTCGACGTAGGGAAGGTGGGCGTTGATGCCAACCCGCTTGAATTCCTCACGGGCAGCTTCATACGTAGACTTCATCTCGGTATATGGACCGATATGTTTATAATAGGCATACCGGGGAAGGGTGATGGCCCTGCTTTCCAGCGCGCTGCCGGCCGGTGGTGGAGCGGTCAGTTCGACGCCGGTGAACAGCCGTTTGCCTTCATCGTAAACCCAGATATTGATGCCTTTGTTGGGAAGCTTTTGTGTCCGGACTTCATGCCAAAGATGATCCATAAGACTTTTGCCCGTGCCGGACCAGTCCTCCGTCGCGGCGACACCGGAAAATCCGTACAGGGAAACGTTAAAATCCTTGCGGATGCTGATGGATAGCGGGGTCATGCGAAAACGGTGGTTGAGAATTTGAGTAAGGGGCTTTATGAAGATACGAAATATCGCAATAACCGGGTTGAGGCTGTAAACCAGGTTACTACACGATATTGAATGCGAAGGTCAATTGTTAAATATTTGTTAACATAAACCTATAACCTTTTTCGTACGTTGTTTATTATATCTTTGGATCAGCAAAATCAGATCGAAGAATATTTGACGACTTATGAACAAAGAAACGCATTTTGAAGAATTACAGGAACCGACCCGGGCGCAGCTGGAGATCCTCCAGGTATTGTGGAAGCATGGTCCATCGACAGTGCGCTTTGTCAACGATCAACTCAATCAACAGAAGGAATCCCTGAGCTACACGTCGACCCTAAAGCTGATGCAGATCATGCATGAGAAGGGGATGCTTCGGCGTGACGAAAGCAGCATGACCCATGTCTATAGTACTCAACTGGAGGAAGGCAGGACAAAAGGTATCGTGTTGAAGAAGTTCGTCGACGCCATGTATAACGGATCAACGAAAAGTCTTATCCTCGAACTGCTGGGAAATCAGAAGGCGACCGGCAAGCAATGGGATAAGATCAAGGACCTGCTGAACCAATTGGAAGACGAACAGTAGCGTCTATACCATAACACTAAAACTATTCAGATATGAACTTCATCCCGGAAACGATCGTTCGAGCACTGTGCTGGACGCTGCTCCATTCTCTTTGGCAGGGGCTTATCCTCGCCATCATAGCCGGTGTCGTGATGCTCCTGACCAGGCGTGCCAGCTCGTCGACCCGTTATTCGATCCTGGGCATTCTGATAATCGGTTTTCTCGCTGTCAGTGGTTATACCTTTATCCGGCAGTTTCAAACTCCGGAAATCGCGGTTTCGCCGCTGGTCAGGCAAAGCACCCCGGCGTCCGGGGACATCGGTGGCGCAACGGGTTGGTCGCAGCAACAGCAGCCTGGGCAGACGAACCTGGTCGAACAGCTGGTCCAATATTTCAATGCGCATGCGGCTGTGGTGGTGGTGCTGTGGTTCATCGTTTTCCTGGCGCGGTTCGTCAAGCTCCTTTCCGGTCTTGTCTACGCGCAGCGTGTCCGGCACTATAAAACCAACCCCGTTCCGTCGCAATGGCAGGAGCGGTTTGTTGCGCTTCTGCAACGGCTGAGGGTTACGCGCCCCGTGCAACTACTGGAGTCAGCGCTTGTCAGGACACCGGCCGTTGTCGGATGGCTGAAGCCGGTGATCCTTGTGCCGGTAGGGATGCTGGCGCAGCTGGCGCCCGACCAGGTGGAGACCATCTTATTGCACGAACTGGCGCATATCACGCGTCGTGATTATCTCTTCAACCTGGTACAGCATGTGGTGGATACCCTCTTCTTCTTCAACCCCGCCTTACTGTGGGTTTCATCCCTGATCCGGACCGAACGCGAGAATTGTTGTGATGACGTGGCGATCCGGGAGACCAGAAGCCGGCGCCAACTGATCGAGGCGCTTGTCTCCTTCCATGAATACCGGCAGTCCACGCCGGCCTACGCGGTAGCCTTTGCCGATGACAATGGCGTGGTAAAACGTGTGGAACGGATCGTCCACAAAAGGAACCATTCATTGAATGCCGGTGAGCGGCTGCTGCTAACCGTTGGGATCCTCTTGCTTTGCGGAGCCTTTATCACGATAAACGGTGGTACGCCGCCGCAACCTCCGTCGCCCCCCAGGGCGCCGATGGCCCCGGACACGGTGAAACTGCATATTATTCCGGCTGTGCCTGCAATCGCGCCGGTCCCTCCGGCCCCCGTACCTGCCGTTCCGGCGCCACACCGGCCAACCCCAGCGATCCCGGCGGCACCAGCGGCACCCGCCGCACCGGCCGACACGGATAAACCGGCGACACAGGCTGACTCAGCGGATATCGATCTGATCATCAAGGCGCACGACCATGGGGTGACGCCCGAATACATGGCAGAGCTGAAGAAATTGGGCTACTCCGTCAGCCTCAACCAGGCGATCAAATTAGTTGACCATGGCGTGACAGCGGAATTCCTCCAATCCCTCCAGAAGGAAGGATTTGGCGCGATCGCACTCGGGAAAGCGGTTAAGCTGATGGATCATGGGGTAACCACCGAATTTATCCGGCAGGTGCGGGCATTGGGCTATCCCGACCTCACCCTGGATGACGCGGTGAACCTTGCGGACCATGGAGTAACGGCAGAGTTCATGGAAAAGTGGAAGACAAAGACCGGATCCAAACTATCACTTAGCGATTATATTAAATTAAGGGACGCGGGAATCGATCCGTCCTAACATCAGCTTCTAACAATAAACGTCAATTTTTATGAAGAGAATTATTCTTTATGGGCTTCCCATGCTTGCCCTGGCGACACTGTTATGGTCAAGCGCCATTGCCCAGGACACAAAAACCAATTCAACGAACGATGACGATCAATCCTGGAATAGCGATTTTCCCGACAACCCGGGTCTTTGGAGCGCCCTCGTAAGGGACAATAAGGTGTATATCCAGTTTGGTGGCCGTCATTGGAGCTCGGGCGCCAGCTTCGAACTAAGCGAACTGGGGCCGTTGCCCACGGATAAACAAGGGTCGTTCACCATCAAAAGGGACGCGGGCACCGTGACGTTCAACGGTATCTTCGAAGGGAAACGCGGCCATGGCACTTACTCTTTTGAAGAAGACCCGACCTTCAAATCTTACCTTTCACAGGAGGGTTTCACCTCGATCAGCGAAACGCTGATGATCCATCTCTATTTCACCAATATCAACAAGGCATATTTTGCCTTTATGAAGGAGAACGGCTACACCGGGATCACGATGAATGAGCTGAAGGACCTGGCGGAGCAGAACATGAACCAGCATGTCATGAGTGGTTATCTGGAGTTGTTCCGGAAGGATAATTATGGAAAAGTGTCGCTCGAAAAAGTCGTGGAGTTGAGGGAACATGGGGTCAGTCCTTCTTTTATCATCGAGTTCCATGACATGGGCTACGGAAATTTTTCGTTGGATAAGGCGGTCGCGCTGGTGGATCACGGGGTGAATCCGCAATTTGTGGCCGATATGAAGAAGATCGGGCAACAGAACATCACCCTTGACGAGGCGATCGAGCTGCGTGATCACGGGGTGAGCGTGGAATTTGTTCGGGAGCTGACGGATATGGGCTATTCCAACCTCTCGCTGGAGAAAGCTGTCGAGCTGATCGATCATGGGGTGAGTGCGAATTTTGTAAAGGGCTTTCGCGACCTCGGGTTTAAAGATATTACCCTGGATCAGGCGGTGAAACTGGTGGATCACGGTGTGTCCGTGTCGTTTGTCAGCCAGTTCAAGCAATTTGGGTTTACCGACCTGACGTTGAAAAAGGCTGTCGATCTGGTCGATCATGGGGTGACGGTGGAATTTATCAAGCGGATGCAGGATAAGGGGCTAAAGAACATGACCCTGGACGAATATATCCGGCTTCGCGACGGGGGGATGTAGGGGGGCGCGGCGCGGCGAAGCCGCGCCGCGCGTGGTCGGGCAGGTGTAAGTGATGGGCGGTGAGGAAACCTACGTAAAAAATCGTACCTTTTGGCGATGAAACGGTCCGAACGTGGGTTTTTCTATGGTGATACGACAGAACTGATCCGGCTGGAAGGGGTGACGCTGACGGATACGGTATATGATCAGGGCCGGGTCGACTGGCATTTTCATGAGGACGATTATTTTACGTTTTTGCTGACCGGCGGGATGCGCGAAGGGAACCGGAAGCAAGTGTATGAATGCCTGGCCGGCGACCTCCTCTTTCACAACTGGCAGGACGCCCACTACAATATCGGTTCCGGCCGCTTCACCCGCGGCTTTCATGTAGAACTGTCGGATGGCTGGTATGAAAAGCTGGCGATCCCGGCTGATGCGGCTGAAGGAAGCATCCGGCTCTCCGATCCGCTGGTAAAAACGCTGATGTATGCGGTCTTCAAAGAGGCCAAACTCGCCGGGGCGAAGGGTCAGCTGGGTGTCGACGCGGCCCTGTCGCAGATCTTCGGGATGGTAAGCAGGATGCGCGAGGCCCGCGGTGTCTCCGGCAAACCGCCCTGGGTCGGCAGGATCCGCGAGATGCTGCACGATGGAACGCAGGATTGGTCGCTTGTACGGCTGGCAACCGAGATCGACGTCCATCCCGTACACTTGTCGAGAGAATTTCCCAAACATTTTCATACCAACCTCGGCGATTACCTCCGCATGATAAAAGTACAGCGGGCCATGACCCTGCTGACCGAGCTGCAACGGCCATTGACGGATATCGCCTTTGAATGCGGGTTTGCGGACCAAAGTCATTTCATCCGGTCATTTAAGAACTACCATGGGGTGACCCCGCTGGAATATCGGCGATTAATGCGCGCACGTTAAGTTTATTCTATTTTTCCCGGAGGGAGCGACCTATTTTTGGTCCAACAATTTAACTATGCGTTCCCTCCTTTTATCCCTCTTCGTACTGCTATGTACCGCCCGGCTTGCCGCCCAACAAACAGGTCAGCTCATTTTTACCGATCATGATGTCCCTTCGGGCCTGCCGCATCCTGCGGACCACTTGCATCAATACACGCTCACCAACAATAGCGATCTCTTTATTACGGCCAATATGGCCCGATCGATGGCCGGGGAGCTTCACCGGCTCGCGCCGAACCAGCCAGATGACAGCCTTTTTGCGTATAATCACGCGGGGTATCAGTTTACACTTTTTATCGATCATCGGGAAATCTACAGAAGTGATATCTGGACACCGGTGCAAGCGCTCAGAGAACCGGCTACGGTCTTGCATCAACCGCTACTGGACTATCCGCATGAAGGGGAAAGCTGGGGGCAGTGGTTTTGGATCCGGTTCGCCGGCCGTGGCGGTGAGGCTGCGTTGACGGAGGGCGGTCCGCATCTGCTCCGGCTTGAGATCCGAGCCTGGGTCAAGGTCGGCACGGACACCTTGCATGGCGCCCTGATCGCCGCGGGCGACCTCAACGTGCGGGTCCGGCGAAAGGTGACGGTCGATCCTTCCAGGGTGCAGCTGACGGCTGTCCAGCCATACGATGGGTTCGGATTGTCGAAGGATGGGTATGACAGCAGCAAGATAAAATTGATGAAAGGGATGATCGATTCGGGTCTCTTCAAACATATCAGCAGCGTCGTTGTGATAAAGGATGGAAACATCTTGATCGAAGAATATTTCAATGGCGAGACCCGGGAGACGCAACACAACCCGCGATCAGTCGGGAAATCCTTTGCATCGACGATGATGGGGATGGCGATCCGCGACGGCTATCTGAAGAGTGTGGATCAACCCTTGTCGGATTTTTATGACCTGAGATCCTTTGCGAATTATAGCCCTGAAAAGGACAGTGTGAAACTGAAGGATCTTTTGTCCATGTGTTCCGCCTTTGATGGGGATGACAACGATGATCACTCTCCGGGCAATGAAGAGAATATGTACGACAAAGATAACTGGGTGAAGTGGACGCTGGACCTTCCGGTTAGCGCCAGCCGGCCGAGGGACCGCTGGCATTATTTTACGGCCGGGGCTATGCTGATGGGTGATATCCTGAACAGTCATGTTCGGGGGGGTCTGGATGCGTATACAGATCTGAAGCTGTTCAGCCCGTTGGGCATCCGGGATTATCAATGGGCTTATACCCCGCAGCATGTCGCCAATACCGCGGGCGGCATCAAGCTACGGGCACTGGATTTTGCGAAATATGGTCAACTCTATAAGAATGCCGGTGTTTGGCAGGGTCAGCAGGTATTGCCAGTCGAATGGGTGCAAAAGACCTTTACAAAATATCATGCGATCCCCGGCCGGACCAACGAATACTACGGCTACTTCTTCTGGAATAAAACATATCAGGTCGGCAGCACATCCTGCGAGACCTGGTATTGTACGGGTAACGGCGGCAACAAAATCTTTGTCTTCAAAGACCAGCCGCTGGTCATCGTGGTTACGGCAACGGCTTACGGCATGCCGTATGCGCATCCACAGGTGGATCGGATGATGACGGACTATATCCTGCCGGCGGTTTTGGGTCACTAGATCAATTTGTCGTATCTTCTTGGGCCAAACGTAAAAGACACATGAGAAAATTGTTTTGGTCCATTCTATTCCTGCCGGTTTCCCTGGCAGCGCAGCAGACCCCTTTTCAAAATTTTAAAAAGTATCCCTATCCGACCGAGCTCACCGCCGCACCTGCCGGTCAGCGGATCGCCTGGGCCATGGATGAAGAGGGACGCCGCAATGTATATGTGGCGGAAGGTCCCGAGTATACGCCAAGGAAGCTGACGGATTTTTCGAGTGATGACGGCCAGGAGATCTCGGCGCTCAGCGTCTCGGCCGATGGGAAATGGGTGGTGTTCGCCCGCGGGGGAGACCATGGGTCCAATTGGGATGGGGGCTTGCCGGTGGATCCCACGTCCGATATCCAACCCTTCAAAATGCAGGTGGCGAGCATTCCCTGGGCGGGCGGTACGGTGAAATATCTTTCCGAAGGGGACGCGCCGGTGATCTCCCCGGACAGCAGGCAGGTGGTTTTTATCAAGAACGGGCAGGTATGGACGGCGCCGGTGGATGGGGGCGCTGCCGCCACAAATTTGTTCAATACCCGTGGGACCGTGAGTGGATTGCAATGGTCGCCGGACGGCGGGCGATTGTTGTTTGCGGTGGCCCGGACCGATCATTCGATCATCGGCATATATACCGCCGGAAGCTCCTCATTGAAATGGATGGGCGCTGCCTTTGCGTGGGACTTTCTTCCGCAGTGGTCGGGTGATGGCAGCAGAATTGTCTTCGTCCGTCGCGCGGGGGTGGGGGGAGCCCCGGATTCGCTGACGGTCAACCGTCCGGTCCCCTGGAGTATCTATATTGCGGATACGGTCACGGGAGCGGCGAGGCTACTTTGGAAATCTTCGGCGACGCTCCGCGGTTCCTATCCGTCCACGGATGGGGGGTCCAATCTGCATTGGGCTGCGGGCAATACGATCACCTTTCTTTCCTACCAGGATGGATGGCCGCATCTCTATTCGATCAATGCGGATGGTGGCCAAGGCGGTATCGGTACCGCGAAACCTGTCTTATTAACGCCGGGCAACTTTATGTGCGAGCATATCAAGCTGAGTCCCGACGGGCGGTTTCTATTATGCAGTGCGAATACGGGTGGGGATGCGTTGGACATCGAGAGAAGGCATATTTTGGTGGTGAGCGTGGACAAGCCGAATATGCAGGTGGTGACGCCGGGTAACGGGTTGGAATGGGCCCCTGTGATGACCGGGGATGGAAAGAATGTCGCCTTTATCAGCGCCACGCCGCAACGACCGCCGTTGCCGGCTGTGATGCAACTGGGGAGTAAGGAGTTTACCGTCCTTTGCAAAGACAGGATACCCGCGGATTTTCCGATGGGAAAAATGATCGAGCCGAAGCAAGTCATCTTCAAATCCGCCGACGGTACGATCGTGCATGCCGATCTCTTCGAGCCTCCGGGTGGTGTGGCAAGGAAACCGGCGATCGTCTACTGTCATGGCGGACCGCCGCGTGAAATGCTCCTTGGTTGGCACTATTCCGCCTATTATTCCAATGCCTATGCCTCCAATCAATATCTGGCAAGTCTGGGGTTTGTCGTGCTGGCGGTCAACTATCGGCTTGGTATCGGCTATGGGTACGAGTTCCATCACCCACCGCACGCCGGCGCCGCGGGCGCATCGGAATACCTGGATATCCGGGCGGCGGGACTTTGGCTGCGGCGGCAGTCATTCGTGGATACGGCGCGGATCGGCATCTATGGCGGTTCCTATGGCGGGTTTCTGACCGCGCTGGCATTGGCAAAAGACTCGAAGCTATTTGCCGCAGGAGTGGATTTCCATGGCGTCCACGACTGGCTCACCCAGTCTTCGCTCATCACGGCATTCAGAGACAGGTATGAAAAGGCGCCGGACTATGATCTGGCGTTAAAGACAGCGTGGCTTTCTTCACCGGATGCCTATGTCAGCGGTTGGACGTCGCCGGTACTGATCATCCAGGGGGACGATGACCGCAATGTCCGTGTCAGTCATAGCATCGATCTGGTCAACCGGTTGGAGAAGAAAGGGGTTCCGTTTGAAAGTATGATCATCGTGGATGATACGCATGAGTGGATGAAATGGTCGAACGCGGTGAAGGTCTATGGGGCGGCGGCGGACTTCTTTGTGCGGAAATTCATGCGCTAGCGCCCGTGGGGGGTGTGGGGGCGCGCCGGGCGCAGCCCGGCGCGCTCATTTGAAGGAGCATTCGGGGATGTGGTCGTTGACCATCCCGACCGCCTGCATATACGCATAACAGATGGTGGTGCCAAAGAAGGTGAAGCCGCGCTTCTTCATGTCCTTGCTGATGGCATCGGAGATGGGTGAGCTGGCGACCAGTTTGTGGCTGTGGTTGATGATCGGTTTCCCGTCGGGCATGAAACCATACAGGTAATTGTAAAAGCTTCCAAACTCCTTTTGTGTCGCCAGAAATAGTTTTGCGGTGTTGATGGCGCCGCGGATCTTTAGTTTGTTCCGGATGATGCCTTCGTCGTCCAACAGCCTTTTGACATCGGCCTCGGTGAACGCCGCTACCTTTTTTGCGTTGAAATTCGCGAAGGCTTTTCGATAGTTGGCGCGCCGCCGCAAGATCGTGATCCAGCTTAACCCCGCCTGGGCTGATTCAAGGATGAGGAACTCAAATAACTTCTTTTCATTGGTGGTATGCTTGCCCCATTCCTCGTCGTGATACTTTATGTAGAGCGGGTCTTGTCCCGGCCAAAGGCAACGGACGATTGCAGCAGCGGACATTTTACAATTTATTATTATTTGAGCGCTAAATATAGCATAATTTGCCAGCCCAAATCGGGCAAATCAAAACAATACAACACCTTATTTTATGTTGACGTACTCCACCCGCACGATCGGCCTGATCGGAAACGTCTGGACGCCGGAAGGGACGGAAAAACTTCAAACGCTGATCGTCGAAAAGGGCAAGATCACCCGGGTGATCGACGGGAGGGGAGATCTGAGCGCCATGCCGGAGATCGTGCTGATCGAGTTGGATGCGGAGACGGTGATATTTCCGGGGCTGATCAATTTGCATACACATAGCGGGTATAATATCCTTCCGATCTGGGAAAGTCACCAGGTTTGGACGAACCGGTTCCAATGGCGAAATAACGCGGCTTATAAACAGCAGATCGGCGGATTGCTGGAATACATCAGGCAGGGATGGACAGCCGACAAGGGATTGATGCTTGCAACGTCGCTCGCCGAAGTCGACAAAGCCCACGCGATCATCTCGGAGATCCAGGCCGTCGCAGGCGGAACGGCGATCATTCAGGAGACCCTTGACCTCGATGCGGAGAATGCCGATGACCGTTCGTTCATCATTCGGAATACGGGTGATCAGGAAGACCTGCCCATCCCGGCCGCGGACGAGGTCAACTCCGTGGTAGACTTTTATCGGCCCAACATCGTGCCTGCCGGTGAATCGACTGAAGATACGAGCGGCTGGGAACCCGTCGCGCAGCCGGCCTACGCCAGTTGGGTAGCCAGCGTCAACAACAACAACTCGCCGTACTATGCTACCCTGATCCATGTCGGTGAGGGCAAGACGGGTTTTGTAAAAGGCAGTAGCCTTGATCCTTATTCGCGGAAAGAAGTGGACCTCCTGTTCCGGTCGTTGCAAACGGATATTCCGGACCCGGGTAAATTGGGGGGGTCGCGGCTCGGGATCACGCATGGGTGCGGGATCGATCTGGATAATGAAGCGTGGCTGGAGTTGGTGCGGTCAACGCAAATCAGTTGGGTATGGTCTCCCGTTTCCAATTTGTTGCTGTACCGGGATACCCTCGATATCCGAAGGCTGCTGGAAAAAGGAGTTAATGTCTGTCTGGGTTCCGACTGGAGTCCCAGCGGCAGCAAGCACGTGAAGGACGAGCTTAAATTTGCGCGGTTTGTGAATCAGCTGCTTGACCTGCAGATCAGCGATGGGGAATTGTTTCGGATGGTCACCACGGGTCCTGCCCAGGCCCTTGGCCTCGCGCAAAGCGGATCGATCAGGGAAGGCGGGAATGCGGATCTTTTTGTGCTGAGACGCCCGCGGGCGACAGACGACGCGCTGACCGCGCTGATCGACAGCTCCGATGCGGCGATCGAATTTGTGATGGTTAACGGACGGATCGTTTTTGGTCTCACCTGCTATTTCGAGACGGGGTTGAAAGTGGACTATCAGGCATTCCCGGCGGAGGAGGGGGAGGAAGTGGGGAAGCGGGGTGTTAGTATAAATTCGGAATTGGCATTCGACCTGCGGGGCTCGCTGCAGATCATGGATACGCTGTTGGAGCGTTATGGCGTGACCGTGCTTCGTGAGCCGGGATTGCGCCGCACAAGATTCATGGCTGCGGATGATAAAGTTTATCGCGACCGGATCAGCGCACTCAGGGATGAATTGACGCATCTTTATTGGAGTTGATGCGCCCGGCTAAAAAAGAAGCCCGGATGAAAATCCAGGCCGTTGCTAAATTCCAATATCCTATTAAGAGTCGCAATCTAGTAGATCAAATTCCAAGCCTTGACAAACAATTAACACATATCAAACTGTTAATATATGAAATGAATTGATTATATGAGACAAATTGATCAACCTACAGAATGATTGCAGTTTCGAGATTGGAAGGCGCGTGCAGCCCGGGTAAAACGTTCCCCAATTACTGGGGAACAAAAAAAGAGGCCGTCTACCAACCCACAGGAAGACGACCTCTTATTAAGGGACAAGATTACGAAAGATCAATACGGTGCGATGTACGTGTAGGTTTTGCCACTGCCATTCAGCACCCAGACTGCCTTGAAGTAATAATAGCCATTACCGGGGCAGCCGGTGGGATCGCCGTTGGAGTCAAGTCCATAGGTGATCGTGAGTGTAAGGGCGGGCCGGATCGTCTCGGTCTGGCCGCTGATGAGCCGGAAGTCGCAGGACTGGGCAATGACCATTGGCTGGGTGATAAGGGTTTCGAAAGAATTTCCATAGCGGTTGGTACCCCAGATCGCGACGTCGTTGTTCGTACCATCCGAATGGGTGCCGGTAGTCGTGATCACGATACCGTCGTTGTAGGTGAATACGCGTTGTTTGGCTACGCTCCAGATGCGGGTAGCGCTGTCGGCAAACTGGATGGTCACACTGTCCGCGCTGATGGTGTGTGTAATGGTGCCAAGGGTTGCAAGGTCTTTCAACAAACCGCCGGTGACGTTGGTATAGGTGTACGTGCCGTTAAGGGTAATGGTCTTGTTGTCTCTGACGCGGGTGATCTTCAGGTTCTGAATGCTGACGGTGACGACGGCCCCGGTATCGCGCCAGCGCTCGCCGACAGGGATTGAAATAACAACGACGCCGGTACGGATTCGGTTGCCCCAACAGTTCTTACCATCGTAGGTAATAATGATCTGGCGCAAGCCGTTTGAAGTGTCGGTGGTCACGGTGGCGTCACAAATGCTAAGGTCGAGGATGATGCCGCCGCCGCCGCCCTCGGTCACGACGCCTTTGCCGTCGGCCGCGCTGCCGCTAAAGCTGGTAGCACCGCTAAACGTCGTAGACGCGTTGAGGCTGTTGTTCACATCACTCGTCATGGCATCCATTTCGTTGGATACCTGGGTAATGTCATCCGACTGGGTCTGGACTTCTGCGGCGGTAGTGCCGTTCGAATTGCTGCCGGAGTTGCCGGAACCTCCGGTGCTGTTGTTCTTTGTACAGGCTACGATCAAGCCCGTGGCGGTGATGACCGTTGCGAGCAGAATTTTACTAGCTTTCATAATAGAGTGTTTTAACAGTTTACTCAGATGATTGAAATAGATTGCTCAATGCTTTGTAGGCATGAGATTCGATTTAAGTGGGGGTGGTTTAAGCAGGTTTATATTATTTTTTTTAGTTATAAAAAATTGTGGGGAGCGGTTAAACTTATCGGTACTTTGCAGGTCTTACGGCGTTTCTTATGGACTATCAGAAGCACATGACGAAGTTGTCGACTGCGGGTTTGCTGGTCGCATTGGGCATTATCTATGGTGATATCGGGACTTCACCGCTGTATACTTTTCAGACGATCCTGAATGAAGGCGGAGAGGCAAACCGGTTGTTGGTATTGGGCGCCATTTCCTGCGTCTTCTGGACCCTGACGCTTCAGACGACCTTCAAATATGTCATTATCACGTTGCAGGCGGATAACCATGGTGAAGGCGGGGTCTTTTCGTTGTATGCGCTGGTGCGGCGCTACAATAAATCGCTCTTCTACATCACGATCATCGGAGCCGGGACCTTGCTGGCGGATGGGATCATCACGCCGCCGATCACCATAACGTCTGCCGTGGAAGGCCTTGGTATGGTGAAGGGAATGGAACAGCATATTGTTCCTGGTAACTGGCTGACGGTGGAGATCGTGATGGTCATCCTGATATTCCTGTTCCTTTTTCAGCGCTTTGGTACGAAGGTCGTCGGCGGATCGTTCGGGCCGGTGATGTTCCTGTGGTTTTTTATGCTTGGGGCGATGGGCTTGCGCCAGATCGTTCAGAATCCGATGGTGTTGGAGGGACTGAGCCCCGTTTATGGGATCGAATTGCTGACGTTGCATCCCAATGGCTTCTGGTTGCTTGGCGCGATATTCCTTTGTACGACTGGTGCCGAGGCCTTGTATTCCGATCTGGGGCATTGCGGCCGAAAGAATATCCGGGTGAGTTGGATCTTTGTGAAGACTACGCTGGTGCTCAACTATCTGGGTCAGGGCGCGTGGGTGCTGCTCCAACACAAGACCAACCTGGGGAACGTGAACCCTTTCTTTGCGATCGTTCCTTCCCAATTCCTTCTTCCGGCCATTGTGCTGGCGACGGCAGCGTCGATCATTGCCAGTCAGGCCCTGATCAGCGGGTCTTTCACCCTGATCAACGAGGCGATGAGCCTTGGGTTCTGGCCGCGTATCAACGTAAAATATCCCTCCAATATCCGGGGGCAGATCTACATCCCAAGCGTCAACTGGATCCTCTTCACCGGTTGTGCGTTGGTTTTGCTGTATTTCCGTACGTCCGAGGCCATGACGGCGGCTTATGGTTTCTCGATAACGATAGCGATGTTGATGACGACGTTTTTAATGTTTTATTACCTCCGGTATGTCCGGCGCATGGCTTTTTGGATCGTGGGGGCGATCCTGACCGTTTTTGTTTGTGTGGAGACGAGCTTTTTTGTGGCCAACGCGGTGAAGATCGTCAAGCGGTTGTTCTTTCTTGTCTTTGAGATCGGCCTTATCTCGACGATGTATATCTGGTACAATGCGCGGCGGATCACCCAGCGGTTCCTGACTTTTGTAAACCTTTCCGATTATATCCCGATGCTCGAGGCGTTGAGCCGCGATCCATCGGTCCCGAAATACAGTTCGCACCTCGTGTACTTTACGCGGTCGGCTTATTCGAAGTTGATCGAAAAGCGGATCCTCGACTCCATCTTCGATAATATCGAAAAGAAGGCGGATCTCTATTGGTTTGTGCATATCGACAGGACGGACGATCCTTATACGATGGAATATGGTGTGGAAGAGATCCGGGATGACAAGATCATCCGCGTGGATTTCCGGCTTGGTTTCCGGGTGCAGCCCAAGATCGGGTTGATGCTCCGGAAAGTGGTACAGGAGATGATCAACAATAAAGAGCTCGATATCGTCAGCCGGTATCCGATCTTTTCGCATATCCGCCCCAACGATTTCCGGTTTGTCATCATGAAGCGGTTCCTTTCCTATGACAATGAGTTCTCGGCCAGGGAAGGTTTTATTCTCAATGCTTATTTCAGTATCTCGCGGCTGGCTCAATCCGATAAGACGGCGTATGGGCTGGACAACAATCAGACGGTTGTCGAATATGAGCCGCTGGTGGTCAATCCGGTGACAAATATCCAGATGAAGCGGGCCTTTTATAAACTTTCCGGTTCGGATGAGGAAGGGGAGCGGAAGACGGCGAATTAGGGATTTTCCACCACCAAAACAGATTGACCGAGAGCCGAAATCCCAACTCCAGCGGCCGCGAATCGATCGTGCTCACCACTCCGCGGTTGAGATACTCCATGCTGACCACTTTTTCTTTTACAAAAAGGCCGCAGTTGACGTCCAAATTCCAGAACCGAGAACCTTTTAGACTGGTACCAAGCTGCAGACCCGCGCTGTAGTGACGCTCGTGGTCTTGCCAGTAAGCGCTCAGCGGGTATAGCGGGTCATAGGACCGGTCTATCTTCCCGTCACGCACGTAGGCCAGAAGATAAGGGGCTATGCCGTACCGCCGGCGCAGCCGTTGGGAATCGAAATAATAGCGGTAATCGAGAAAAATTGCTTTTTCGGTGCTGTTCCAATTGTCACCGAACTGGTGCGTATTGCCGGCGGTGTCAAGGACCATATCATTGGAAGCTCCCTCGAAATAGGCGAAACCGTCGATACCGATGGATTGGTTTTTGGTGATCCCATATTCGAACCCAAGGAAAAAGCTGACGCCGTCCGCGTTGCCAAAGAGCCAGGGGAGGATCTTTGCCTTTATGCTCCAGGTTCGGTAATTGGATCTGAGATCGTAGGGGGTTTCGGCGGAGGCGCTATCAATGGGTAGGATAGAAGCAGGGCGAATACGGGGGACAACGTCCATCGTCTCATATCGATACATTCAAAAATTTCGATGTTTCAATTAGTTTCCCTAATTTTGCTTTCTCAAAGCTAAATTAGATGAAAGCAGTTAAACAAATCCAGGAGCGGCATCGGGGCATGGCGACTTTTCTTTCGCTGGCATTAATCCCGTTGTCGGGTTTTGCGACCGACATCTATCTTCCTTCATTTCCGGCGATGGTCAGCGATTTGCATGCGAGCAGCGGGCAGATCCAGCTGTCACTGATCATTTTCCTCGTGAGTGGCGGGATCAGCCAGTTGTTTGTCGGCGGGATACTTGACAGCTATGGCCGGTACCGGCTGAGCAACGTGGCGATGGTGGCATTTGCCGGCGCGAGCTTTGCGATCGGGCTTTTTCCGAATATTTATGTCCTCTATGCGATGCGGGTGGTGCATGGGGTGGCGGTCGCTATCATCGCTGTGGCGAAGCGGGCCTACTTTCTTGATATGTATTCCGGGGACAAGCTGAAAAGTTACACGAGTCTTTTCCAGATCGTTTGGTCGACCGCGCCGATCATTGCGCCATTTGTGGGTGGCTATTTGCAGGAGGCGTTTGGGTGGGAATCGAACTTCTATTTCCTTGGCGGGCTGACACTGGTTATCCTTATGCTGACGCTCATCTATGGCGGGGAATCGGCCAGGCAGTTACAGCCCTTCCGGATGCGTTCGATCCTGCAAATTTATGGTTCGATGGTCCGCACGGCGGACTATATACTGGCTCTTGTGATCAACTCCCTGTCGTATGGGATGCTTTTGGTCTTTGGGATGAGCAGTCCTTTTATCATCGAGCAGGTCTTCCACTATTCGCCGGTGGTGACGGGGTATGGAGCGCTGGTGTCCGGGGTTGCGCTGATGGCGGGCGGGATCATTTCGAAATCGATGATCACGAGGCCGCTTGAGCGGAAAGTGCCGACGGCGATAAGTGTGCAGGTGCTGTTTGCTTTGGGGATGGTGGGATTTTTCGCGTGGATCGGCGGGGCTGGCGGGTCGATGATCGTTCCGATGATGATCTTTGTCGCGGGGATCCATCTTTTAGCGGGCTTCCTTTTCAACAATCTCTTTTCTTATTCGCTGGGGCGTTTTACGCAGAATGGCGGGATAGTAAGCGGGTTGACCGGTGGCGGTAACTATATGATGAGCTCGGTCATTAGTTATGGGACGGTGGGGCTACTGGCGATAAAGAGCCCGGTGATGCTGGGTGTGGCCTATCTGGGGCTGGCGCTGTTGAATGGGCTGGCGTTTGCTGTGTTCCAGCGGGTGCGGGTGGGTGTGGTGATGCGGCCGGAGACGAAAGCTGAGCTGGTGGCGGATGCGGAGACGGCGTTGGAAGAGGCGGCTGCGTAGGCTTGTCGTGCGGACATTACCCTATATTTGCAGTAAACCAACCTTGTTTTAAATGAAAAAGCTCTTACTCCTCAGCGGGATTGCTGGTTTCGCATTATTTTTTTCCTGCAAAAAAAGTAGCCCTGCCGGCCCTTCGGGGTCCATTACAGCAATGGTTAATGGCGTTCAGACATCGTTTAACCATGTTACGTATGCAAAGGATTCAACCAATCCAAATCCAAATGCATTATTAAATGCATATGCTCTGGCAATTTCGGCTAGTACCGGAAATGCGTCCTCCGGCTCTCCAGTGTTCGGAATTACGATTACGGGACCCTACGCGATAACGAAAGGGACATATTACCTGGATTCTGTGACTGTGGGCGTAAAAACTGACCCGATATACCTGAGCTATATAATTGGTTCGGGGTCGACGGAATATGAAAGCAATTCTTACGGCGCCAATAACTGTGCCGTCACTATCACCTCTATTTCCAGCACTAACGTTCAAGGGACTTTTTCCGGCGTTCTCTATTTGTTGAATGGGAACGGCCCTTTGATAGATACCTTCACCAATGGGAAATTCAATGTGAATTTTTGATGGACCAAGATGTCGAAGGGAGCAGGATAAAATAGGGCCGCCCCGGGAACGGGGCGGCCATCATCAATATAACATGAAAATTAAACAACCTATTTCAAACCGATCAACCTATTTCTTAAAGTCGTTGATCCCGTAGTAGTAGAGTTCCTTACTATCCGGATACATCCCTTCAATCTGGAAATTGCTTCCCTGTTTGCTTAATGCGTCCTTGAATTCATCCACGGTCCGGACCGGTTGGTCGCCGACCCTGGTAATTATGAATCCCGGATGCATGTTGGTCTGGTTGCTGAGGACACCACCATCGTGGATACTGCTCACGACCACACCTCCGGAAATCCCGAGTTTTGCGGCGTCATCCTTGCCGAGGTCGGTGAAATCGGCGCCGAGGGATTCGACGGCTGCTGACTTTGTGCTGGCAAAGGAGCCGAGCTTGTTGGTCAGTTTTGCGGAAACGGTTTGTTCGGCACCATTGCGATCGAGGGTGATCTTTACTTCGTCGCCGGGTTTTTGCCGCGCGATGATCTCGGCCAGTTGGGCGTCTTCATCGACCTTTTCGCCATTTACTTTTGTGATCACGTCGCCCTTCCTGATCCCAGCCTCGCCGGCTGCTCCCTTGGGGTCGACATCGATCACAAATACGCCGTCGGCATCGCTATTGATCCCGAGCTCCTTCTTTTTCGCGTCATCGAGACCTTCCGGCGCCATGCTGATGCCGAGATAGCCTCTTTGAACGCTACCATACTTCATAATGTCGCCAATCACCTTCCTCATAAGATTGGAGGGGATGGAGTAGGCATATCCGGCAAACGATCCGGTCGGGGAAGCGATTGCGGAGTTGATGGCGATCAGTTCGCCGTTCGTGTTGACAAGCGCGCCGCCGCTGCTGCCGGGGTTAACGGCTGCGTCGGTCTGGATAAAGGCTTCCACCGGGGCGGCAGCCTGGGTGTTGATGCCGATATTCCGCGATTTGGCGCTAACGATACCCTGGGTAACCGTCACGTCGAGGTTAAGCGGATAGCCGATCGCAAGAACCCACTGACCAAGCTTGACATCGTCACTGTTGCCAATGGTCATGACAGGAAGGTCATGGCCGTCGATCTTGATCAACGCGAGGTCGGTATTCGGATCCGTGCCGATGACCTTTGCGGTGTAATTTTTCCGGTTGTTCAGCGTAACGGTCACCTCGGTGGCACCATTCACCACGTGATTGTTGGTGACGATAAAACCATCCTGGCTGATGATGACGCCGGAGCCGGAGGCCCGCTGGTCGGGTTGCTGGAACGGACGGCCATTGCCGTCGCCAAAGAAGCGGCGGAACGGATCATCCTGGCCGAACATTCCCCCAAAGGGATCCTGATCGGGCGCCTGACGGCCGGCGGTCTGCTTGAATTTCGTAAGGGTTTTGATATGTACGACAGCGGGAACCGCTGTGCTGGCAGCTTTCTCAAAGTCTACCGGCTGGACGGCTGTCCCGTTTGTCGAATAGCCGGTCTTCATCACCGGTGCAGCCGTTGTGTCTAAAATTGTGTTAACCGATTTTCTTGAATTCGCAAATAGGGTCAGGCCTCCGACGGCTATAGCGGCGCCCAGTAAAGCGGCTCCAATTCTGGTCTTCATTTGTGCTTGTTGTTTTTGTTAAAAATCGTTGTATAACTAAATTAACGTAGAGCTTCGTAGATCGTTGAGCGCGGGATGTTAAACAATCTATAAAGCATTCGTTAACTGCTAGTTATCTTAACGAATTGTTAGTGATGTCGGAAAGATTTGTTAAAGGGGCCGTCCTCGCGGGCGGTTAGGGAGATAGTTTTGCCACGTGAAAAAAATGATTATTTTAGGGCATGAGCCAACGGACCTTATATTATAGTTTTAAAGTTTGGTTGACCACCGTCGTCGTGGGCCCGGGATTGCTTTGGCTGTTTTTCTTTTTCTATGTGCTCCGGGATGCGAGGGAAGCGGTTTTCGGGTGGGGCGATATTCGGGCACGCGATCCGCGGCGTTTCAGCGGTTGCTACTCATCTTGTCCGCATTTCCGCTGATACTGGTGACGTTCATCTTTATCTTTATTGGATTCGGGAGTCTCGATTGGCCTTCCGTTTGGTTTGCCACCGGCGTCTACTATCTGGTTGCCATGGGGATTATCCTGGTTGCTCCGCTGCCAGCTGCCGAGGGCGAGCCCGAAACCGAAAGGGCCTAACACTTCACCGTCTTTTTCTTTTTTGTCAGCGATCCGCGGTCGATCGCTTTTTGGATATATTCGGTGGCGACGGGAATTTTGCAGGATGTTCCGCCCACGTCAACGGTAATGGTGCCGATCTTCGTTGCGGCGGCGACGCCTTCCTTGTGGAGTGCGGGAACATAAGCGCCGATACAAATCACAAAATTGTTCATGACATAACGGACGCGGTTAGGTGCGGTGTGCACCTCCGTGACGGCGCGTGCGAGGAGTTTTGTCAAACCCGGCAGGTCCAGCTTCGCGTCGGGTTGGAGCGCGACGAGGTTTGCCAGGGTGGACCAGCCGGCGGCGGCAATATATTCTTTTGGCGATTCGATCCATTCCAGTGCGAGCTCGTAGCCGTGCTGGCTGCCGGCGGCAACCCAGGGGACGGTGTACTCGCTGATGTTTTGGGACAGCGCTCCTTTGACCCAGGTCTGGAGGTCCGTCTTTGTCATTTTCATATCGTCGGCGATGAGCCCGGCAAAATATTGGGCGTCGGCATTGCCCGTGGCGTAGAGTTCGTTTGCCAGCTGGTAGTCCATCCTGATCTTCTTCTGGATTGGCTTCATGTCACCGATCTTTACCCCGAAGAAGGGTTCACGGACGCCGTGTTGCACGAGGACCTTTTTGATGGCGGGGCTGCCGAGGGTTTCGAGCTCGGTCATGATTTGTTTGGCGGTCATATGGAGGAGTTTTTGGCGGAATCCGAAAATACGAAAAAATCAAAAGACCTTTATCTCGACCCGCATATTGGCGTTCATCTCCTTGGTGGTTACCGGGTGCGGGTTGACGGGGGAGGCATTTCCCATTCCTTTGTACGTGAGCTTGCCGGGATCGAAGCCGGCATTGACGAGGTAGTCGTAGATGAATTTGGCGCGGCGGACGGAGAGGATGAAGAGCGGATCCTTTTGGCCGCGAAGCGGGACGATGGAATTGACATAGCCGTCGATCTCGAGGTGATGATCTTTGAATTGCATGAGCTCGTTGACGAACTCGGGGAGGATGCGGCTTGTCGAGTCGGTAGGGACGGGGGTGTCAACAATGAAGTTGATATGGCGTAAGAAGAGGATAGCGGAGGGCCTTGAACTGTCATCCGGGAGGGGGGCTCTGACAACCACGATGCTGTCCGTCGTGGACCGGATGGGGGCGGCGAGTGATGGGGCGGGTGATGCAGCGGGTGATGCAGCGGGCGGGGTGGAGTAACACACGATTTCGACGCGGCGGTTTTCGCTATCGGAACGCTCGGGTGTTGGGGCGATACCCCGGCCGGTGACGTTGCCTTTTGGAAGGGGATGTTTGGAGTAATAAGTCCTGAGATAGTCGGCCGCGGCGTTAGCGCGCTGCTCGGACAGGAGTTGATTGTATCCGGGGGTGCCGACCTTGTCGGTATAGCCGGTGATAAATATGGAATCGATAGTAAGTTCGCGAAACGCATCCGCCATCATGGCTTCGTCCCCGGGCTGGATGCGATGGCTGTTGAATGCGAAGTGAAGGGTAATGGTATCCCTGCGCCCTTGCTGTGAGTGGGTAAGAAGAGTGGCAAGCAAGAGGGGGCAGAGGAGGATGAGGTGACGGCGTTGGCATCGCATAATCCGCAAAATTACGGAAAATGGGGGAGGCGGGGACTGCGTTGCTGCTCGAGGATCTCCTCGGGGATGGCGAAGTCGTTTCCGAGGAGGAAAACATACAACTTGTCATAGTTATGGCTCTTTCCCGTCGCTGAGACGGAGGCCGGATATTTGAGCGTTTTGATCATTGTGCGAATATCTTTTTCAAGCGCATCGTTGGGCTGATAGAGGCGAACATGGGTGTCGAGGACATTGCCGTCGCCGCTGACGCGGACGTCGACGAAGATCCAGCCGCTGTAGGACCGGTACTTTCCGGTGCCGACGATATTAGCGAATCCGGTTTTGATCTGCGGATACAGATCGCTTGATCGCGGGGCCATGCCGTCCGCGTGGCAAGACTGGACCATCCGATATGGGTCCAGGGTCTCGTAGGAATGCGATGATTCAAAGCTGATGTACGACATATCCCGGTAAGGGGTGCTGCCTAACAAGCCGAAGGAGGTGCCGCGTTTGAATGTGCCGCGGGAGAAATATTCTGTATTTGCCGGGCCGGCGTGATCGGCGGTAAAGAGATTCCACTCGCCTTCCGGCAGTCCATTTTGGACAGTGCCTTTTGCCACCATCGTGTATTCGGACTGGGACCGCGGCGAGGCAATGGACCCCTCAAAGCGCCCGTTGCCGCCCTTTGCGAGTACTTCGCCATCCTTCGTGTAACATTCCTGGAGCAGCGGATAGCCGTCGTCGTAGGCAATGGACCTTTCCTTCTGCCCGTTGTCGTAGAAATAATCCCAAATGCCAAATTTGACATTTTTGCGATAGTATCCCTTCTCCCTGACGCGGCCGTTCGGATAATAAAAATATACCGGGCCATCGAGGAAACCGGCGACATAGCTAAAGGTCGCCGCGACAGAATCGGTATTCAGATAATAGTCGGTGACCCGACCATCCAGCTGATAGTATTGGTTGACAGGGGCGAGGCGGTAGTATTCCGCGCAGCCGAGATCGGTCAGGCGGGCCCAATTCCGGGTGACGAAGACAAGGAGGCTATCGTGCCCGACAAAGCCAAGCTGATTATCGAAAAGGGTGTCGGGCCGGAACTTTCCATGATAGGCGCGAAAGGAGGGACTGCTACTGTTTGCCAGGTTCGAATTGGCCAAACCGAGGACATTGACCGCGAGGCATTCGCCCTTGCTGCAGTCCAGGGCGACCGGCAGTTGGGTGTCGCCGGAGTCTTTCAGGGTTTGGGCCGACATGAGGCCGCCATTGTAGTCGAGGTCGATCTCCTGCGCCTTGAGTTCCAGGTGCTGCCTGGTATGGAAGAGGACGCTAACGGGGTGCCCGGCATCGTCATAGAAATTGATTATTCGAAGCCTGTTGAGTTGGTCGTAATGATACGTCATGCGATGAAAGCCGGAGGTAATCGTGCTGCCGGGGATCCGCGCGACCGGCTTGTCGCGGGCAAAATAACTTACTTCAGCGGTCAGGCCCAATTCGTTGTGGTGGATGATCTCTTTCGAATAGCCGATTTTACCGAGCGTTGGGGCGCCATTTTGGTCGAAGAAGTCGCGTTCGGCGAGTTGTCCGTCATTGTCGTACGAATTGACAACCTCATGGTAGCCGAAGGCGCCGCTCATTTTGGTCGTGTCGTTGAGCCAGCAGGACGTGGAGTGGACACGGCCCCAGGCATCGTAGGCGAATTTGGTCAGCATCGCGCCGTTCTCGGGGTTTGCGAAAAGGACGCCGGTGTTGGTCTCGAAGTGCTGATCGGAGATCCGACCCTTTTTATCACGGCCATACCTGATCGCTATGGATACCTTATTGAGGCTGCCAAAACGGTCAAGCGTGAAATTGTTGGTCCGGATCAACATCCCATTGGCTGAATACAGGTTCTCAACCTTCTGGATATTGTTCGCGTTGTTGACCGGGGAGCGGTCTTCCCGGAACCAGGCCATCTCGGTCTCGTTGCCTTCCTTATCGTATTTGGTGTCGACGAAGGATACCGAGGTTCCCAACTGCAGGGAGACAGCTGGCCGGTTGATGTCGACACAATAGGAGATCTGGCTGAGAAAGCCTTGCCGGTAGTCCCGGTATTCTGCCGACCAGGCCTGGGTGTTAACTGTCGGTTTTTCGCTTATGTCATAGATGAGTGCTTCGGTTTGGTTGTCATCGCCGTCATACTTGTATTTTGTCCGGAAGACGCCATAACGGTCCGTTGCCTTCTGGTCCTTATCGTCATAGACGCTTCGGGAGACCAGGTTGGCTTTGGCGTCGTACTCAAGGATTATTTTATGGCAGTCCTCGAGGCGCGAAAAAACCGGCGCATCAATGTTGGAAAAAAAGGCTTCGGTTCTGATCAGACCACGCCGGTCAGGATCGGCATATCGCTCGAAGACATAATGTGCCACGCCTTCCTGGTTGGTCCCCGCGCGGATCGAGTCCACGTAACAAAGGACGTCCGTGAGAAGGTCGTTCTTGTAGGTGTATTCCTGATATTTACAAGGCAGAAAGGGGTTAACGCCGTTCCTGCGTTCGGTGACGAGGAACTTACCCGGCCCGTCGGGGCTGAACCACATCGAATCATAGGTATCGTCCCAACGATTCGTCTCGGTGCGGAGGGCGATCAGGCCGTCCCTGAAATAGATGCGGCTGGTGCCGGTGGTGATACCAGCCGGGTTGATATGTTGGACGACCGCAAGATCGGCGGAGGGGTGGGAGATCCTTACGAAGTGGCGGGTTTTCGGGTGGTCGAGCGGCCCGCGGCCGAAGACGCCGGAAGGGGTGAAATACCAGCCTTTATAGAGGGAGTCGGCGGGGCTTGAGGCGGGAACCGCTCGCGCGGCTGTGGAAAGGGTAAGCAAAATGCCAAGACACTTTAAGGTATAAGGAGGTCGCACTGGAGGAAAATACTATTTATTGGCGGAATTTACAAGCCGATACCGTGCAGCGATCATTTCGTTCCTTCCACGGGTGCCGAATCCCGGGCCTCGTCGAGCTTGCAGTCGCAATCGCAATCCACCGGCTTGAAGCGTGCGATCGCGGCGAGTGACGTGTCAATGGCCCTGATCTTTGCGGCGTTGCGTGAATCGGCGACGCGGATGGAAAGTTGATTAAGGTCGATATGGCCGACGATATCGGTGATCTGGGCTGTTGTCATCGCTGCCGGCTGGAGTTCGATATGCTGCTTGCCGGAAAGGGTAAAGCCGTTGATCGCGAAGACGGGGCTACCGTTGTATTCGCCGGTGGCAAAGACATAGGCTTGTTCGCCTGGTGGCAAAGGGATCTGGCCGTCATCGGTGTAGAAGGCAAAATCGGTTTTACTGTTCTTCACGAACCCGCCTTCGGCGAGGATCTTGCGTCCCGGGATGGCCAAAAAAACGTTGACTTCGGCCGCATATTCCGCGGGCATGGTGACAACCAGTTCGGCCGGTTGGATTCCCGGCAAATCTTTCATCAGGACATCGACGTTGTACCAACCAAAACTTTCCACGGTGAATGTATAATAGATCGATGGGTGTCCGACGACGGTGACCATTGTATCGGGCGCGGGAGTTGTATAGAGAACGGTGGTATCGGTGATGGTCGTGCCTTCGTTATTGCGTCGGACTTCGGTCCGGATATCATTGCCGGCGATAAGGGCCTGGCGGTTCTCCTCGAGGAGACCCGTCATCCGCCGGTATTCACGGCAGCTGTCGTATTTGCGGGTGTAGTTGGGGACCTTGTTGCTGTCGATGAGCGGACTTTGGTTTTCGATATAGGCGAGTATCCTGTCGATGTCTTCGCCGGACAGGCGATGAAACGCATTCATGGCGGTCTTGTTGTAGATCGTATAGACGTACTGACTATAGCAATCGGAGGAGATCATTTTCTGGTTATCCCGGATATAGCCAAACAGCCATTCGCGGGGTCTGCGGTCTGCGATATAGGCGAGTGCGGGGCCGGTGACGGCATGGGTGACGGAATGACAAGGTGCGCAGTTCGTTTCGAAAAGTGTATGCCCGATGACCAGGTCCTGGCGAGGTGCCGTGTCTGTCAGCGGTCGCGGGTTTGTCCAGTTGATCTTTCCCTGCCCATCGACGACGCCGTTGTAGCGGCTCATGTTTGTCTCGATGCGGTTGGTGGGGAGGGATACCGTAAGCGGTCGAACGATCCGGGCGGCGCTGGTGGCGCCGGATCCCGGTGTGGAGTCTGCAGGCCGGATGTCGATCATGCCACCGCTACTGAGCGGCTGGCCGTTGGCCTGTGTTGTCAATCCGTAGCGGATCATGTCGGCGAGGGTGTATGCTTCCTTGACGGCGAGGCGAATGTCGTGTGCCTCCCCGGCGTCGATGCTGCCGCGCGGGATTTGGATAAGGGCGCCATGCGCGGTTTTTAGAAGGGTGTCATGGGTGAGGTCGATCGTATAGACTTCGCCGGTAGCGGCGGTGAGACCGGTCCGGATTGGGGCGTGAAGCCTTAGTAAGAAGAATGCGCCGATGATGACGGCGGTAATGGCGGTGAGGCCCGCGCCGAACCCGCCCCAACGGAGCCATTGTGTGCGATGGAAGTGTTGCCGGGCGCGTTGGATCGCCTGCCGAAGCGGGATGCGATGGATGGCGGCGCGGAGGTCTGTCTGAAGCCGGAGCGCTTCGCGAAGGTTGGCGTCGGCGGCGAGTTGGGCTTCGAAAGCGGCCCGGTCGGCGGGGGATAGCTCGCCGGCGAGATATTGATCGATTTTTTGGATTTGTTCGAGTTCGGGTCTCATGGCGGTTTGGATTAATGGTTTTGCAGTTGTTGGTTTTCGAGCTCCTTCAGGCGGGTTCGGGCCGACTCGATGCATTTGTATTTTTGGTTCTTGGTACTGTTCTCACTGCCATAACCCATTTTGACGGCGATGGCGGCGAGGGTGAGTTGTTGCGTGTAGAAGAGCAGCAGCAATTCGCGGCAACGGTCCTTGAGTTCGTTGAGGGCCTGTTCGGCGAGGCGGAGACGGGTCTCCTGCCGGAGGGAATCGTCGAGGTCGGCTGTTTCGGCGGGGCTGAGGCCGGCTAATTCCGCGTCGTCGTGAGGGACATGCCGTTGTCGCCGCCTGAGGCGGTCGCTCCAGAGGTATCGGCATACGCCATATAGGTAGGTGCTCAGTCTCGCGGTCAGTTGGAAATCGGGATTGCGGGCCTTGTTCAGAAAGATGATAAGCGATTCCTGGAAGATGTCTTCGGCATCCTTTCGGCCGCCGCCTCCGGCACGGATCATTTTCTGAACGGCGGGAAACTGGCGATATAATGCATTGAGGGCCAGATCATTGCTCCCGGTACGGATAAATTCGATGATTTTTTGATCGTCCATTTTTATGGGTATTGGGTCCTTTATATATGTATATATGGTGGAAATGGGAAAAGGTCACCCGGCGGGGTATAAAAAATTTTTATCGATCGGTCGCTGCGATCAGCGTTTGCCGCATGACGAGGTCGTGGAGTAGTTGATTGAGTTGGCGGGCGACGGGGCCGGCGGCGGCGGGGTGGGCGGTGCCGACACGGAAGTCGTCGACATGCGAAACCGGGATGATGTGGCGGCTGGTACTGGTAACAAATGCTTCGCGCGCGGCGGCTAGTTCGTTGATGTGGACGTCGCGTTCTTCTACGGGGATACCCGAGTCGGCGGCGAGGGCGAGGAGATGTTTGCGGGTGATGCCTTTGAGGATGTTGCGGGCTGGTGTGGCAAGGGTCCCTTCCGCGGTGACGAGGAAGAAATTGCAACGCGGACATTCGGTGATGGCACCGTCGGTATGATACAGCACGTCAAAGGCTCCACGGTCACGGATGTACGGTTGCAGATGGATCGCCATCAGGTAGTCGATGGTCTTGATGTCCGGAAGCTGTCGTTGGTGTGGGTGGCTGATGAGTCGGACGGGTGGCGGACAATCTTTGCCAGCGGGAGCCATAGGATGCAGGGTGATCACGAGACTGGGATGTCCGATGCTGACGCTGTCGGTAGAGACGCCTCCGGTTAGCGTAATGCGGATTCCGGAATCCGGGATTGCGTTGAGCCGTTGCAGTTCGGTAATGATTGCGCTGAGTTCTTCGCGGGACTTGCCGACGGGCAGGCGCATCCGGTCGGCCGAATTGAAGAAGCGATCGAGATGGTCATCGGGAAAGATGGGGACGCCGCCGACGGTCTTTAGAAAATCAAAGATGCCATAGCCGCGCTGGATGGCGAGGTCGTTTACGCTGATGGCTGCGTCGGTGGCGGGGAGGAAAGTATTGTTGAGGAAGGTGTACATGGACGGTGCCTTGTCTGGCGAATTTGTGGTAAGTAGAGAGATGGGCGGTGAAGGTAGAAAGTTTTACTGTATATTCATTTATCAATTCAATCTGCACATGAGAAAAATTGCCTTACTATCCATCGTGGTGCTCGCGATTGGCGGGGCGGGTTTTGCGCAGCGGCCTGCCGCAACGATCGCATCGATCACTCAAAATCTTCGGAAATTCGACGGCTTTTGCCCATTCTTTTATGACGATAAAACGGGGAAGATCTACCTGGAGATCGACCGATGGGGAAAGGAGTTCCTATATTTCAGCAGTTTGCCGGAGGGGATCGGCAATGGCGGTGCGGAGCGGGGGCAGTCAAACGCGGTAATTGCAAAATTCATCCGGATGGGGTCGAAGGTATTCCTGCTGCAGCCCGACTATGAGCATCGCTCCGTTACCGGTAGTGAGGATGAAAAACGGGATGTCGCAGATGCCTTCTCGCAGTCTGTCCTGTTTGGTTTTTCGCCGGTGGCGTTGGAAGATGACAGGGCACTGGTCGACCTGACATCCTTTGTGGTTCGCGATGCCTTGCATATCGGCGACAATATCGGGTCGGGGCGGGGAAATCCGGGCAGTTCGTTTGCTGCCGCTGCCAACAACCGTGGCGGGGCGACGGGTGGCGGCTACCGGTTTGACGACAGCCGGTCCGCGGTTTACATCGACAACACAAAAAATTTTCCAAAGAATTCGGAGTTCGAAGCGCTGGTGACCTTCACGGAGAATGGCGGCGGTGGCGGGCGGCGCGGCAGTGTGGCGCCTGATCCGGGCGCGGTTACCGTCAGGATACACCAGGCCTTCGTGGAGTTGCCGGATAGCGGATACCGGCCGCGCCGGTTTGACACCCGGTCGGGATTCATACCATTCGGCTATTATGACTTTTCGGCGCCGATGTCGGAGCCGCTGGAGAAAAGATATATCATTCGCCACCGGCTGCAGAAAAAGGATCCGAATGCCGCGGTGGGTGAGCCGGTGGAACCGATCGTCTATTATATCGACCGGGGCGCACCGCCGCTGATCCGGAAAGCGTTGATAGAAGGGGGGTCGTGGTGGGGGCAGGCTTTCGAGGCGGCGGGATTCAAAAATGCGTTTATTGTAAAGGAATTGCCGGAGGGTGCGGACCCCATGGATATCCGGTACAATATGGTGAATTGGCTCGACCGGAGTGGCAGCCCGCAGCGCGCCTTCTCGTATGGCGCGGGATATACCGACCCGCGGACGGGTGAGATCATCAAAGGAGTGGTGACGCTTGGCTCGGACCGGCATCGGCAGGATTATCTCATTGCGGAAGGATTGTTGCAGCCGTACTCGGACGGCAAGCCCGTGGATCCGCGGATGCAGGAAATGGCGCTGGCGCGTATCCGGCAGTTGTCGGCTCACGAGATCGGTCATACGCTGGGGCTGGAACATAATTTCATGGCAAGTGTGAAAGACCGGGCGTCGGTAATGGACTATCCCTTTCCGCGGTTCACGTTGAAGGAGGACGGGACGATCGATCTAAGTCAGGCCTATGCGACGGGGATCGGCGGCTGGGACAAACGGGCAATCATGTGGGGATATTCGGAATTCCCGCCAGGCGCCGATGAAGATGCGGCGCTGGACAAGGTCATGAATGAAACATTGAAAGAGGGGTTCAAATATATCCCCGATGTCGGAGGCCTGGCGCATCCGCTCTCCAACCAATGGGATGACGGCGTTAACCCGATCGATCAGCTGAACAAGCTTATGGCGGTCCGGAGGCATCTGCTCGACAATTTTTCCGAGAAGGCGATCCCCAAAGGCGCGCCGATGGCGACGTTGCAGGAAGTGCTGGTGCCGATCTATCTTCTTCAGCGTTACCAGGTGGAGGCGGCGGCGAAGTCGTTGGGCGGCCTGTATTTCACGCATGCGGTAAAAAATGACGGTCAGGAGCCAACGAAGATGGTGGAACCGGCCGAGCAGTGGAGGGCATTCGACGCGTTGATGGCCACGGTCACGCCGGCCGCGCTCCGGCTGCCGGAGGACCTTATCCGGAAGATCCCACCGAGACCGACAGGATATCCGGCGACGATCGAAGTCTTCCGCGGCCATACCGGGCCTACTTTCGATCCGATTGCCGCGGCGGAAGCGGCTGCGGACAATACTCTATCCTATCTGCTGGACGGAGAGCGGGCCGCGCGGCTGATCGAGTACCAGTCACGGGATGGCCGGCAGCCGGGTCTTCTGGCGGTGCTGGATAGCGTCGTGGCCAGGACATGGAAATCGGGACTACCCGCGGGTTATGAAGGGGAGCTGCAGCTCCTGGTGGACAATCTCACGCTAAAGCGGTTGCTGGCGCTTGCGGCTGATCCGCGGCACGCCGATAACGTCAGGGCAGAAGGCCTTGTCGAGGTGGATGCACTCAAGGGCTGGATGCAGTCGCAGGCAGGGGGCGCGACGGGTAAATGGAAAGGGGCCTTATTGTTTGGGTTGCAGGAGATCGATGAATTCGAGAAGGATGCGGAAAAGTTTGTGATCGAACCGGCTGCCGAGATGCCGCCGGGGGCGCCGATCGGGATGCCAAATTTTTAGTATCTTACTTCTCCTATGAGAATGGCCATTGGGAAACAGGTCAATAATGGCATTGTAATCGCGGTTGCCATCGTGCTGGTGATCGTCGGGCTGTCGATCTGGCAGTATTGGCGGATCCGGGGTTCGGGGACGGTGGTCAGGCATGCTGACTCGGTATTGTACCGGACGAGTGACATGTCGACCACGTTCATGCAACAGGAGCTTGATTTCAAGAACTTTCAATTGACCCATGACAGTAGCTTTCTGGCGCATGATACGATCCTGCCGCTGCTGAAGAAAATGGGGGAGTTGATCGCGCTTACGGTAAATGATCCGGAGGTGCGATCGCGGGTCGATACGTTGGCAGCAATATTCGGGATGGGAGAGGAGTTTTCGGAATCGGCTCAACGAATTCCAGTCCTCCTTTCAGGGATCGAGGCGGATGAACACCGTGAGCTTGATCAGCGTCGCGCAGCCAACCTGATCAGGGCATCCGAATTGCAGTGGACGTTATGGGCGCTTTCCGCCGCGGTGGTCGCGCTGGCGGTTTTGGTCTTCCGGAAATTCCGGGTCGATCTATGGGAGGCCAGGGTGGCGCGGGATCAGTCGGAAGACAAATACAGGATGTTATTCTTCAAGAGCCCGATCCCCAAATGGATATATGATGAAGACAGCCTGCGGTTCCTCGAGGTGAATGAGGCGGCGGTCAGGATGTATGGATATAGCGAGGAAGAGTTCCGGCAGCTAACGCTGGCGGATATTCGCCCGGAGGAGGATGTTGAGCTGCTGCGGCATACCCGGAAAAACGGGGAGTTGATCGATGTGGAAGTTATGGCGCATCCGGTGGAAGTGGACGGGCACCGTGCGCGGCTGGTGACGATCGTCGATATTACCGAACGGCGGCGGCATGAGCGGCAAGCGGAAAAGCTGAACGCGGATCTGGCGAACCGGGCGGCGGAGCTGGCGACGTCCAATGCGGAGTTGGAGCGTTTTGCCTATATCGCGTCTCACGACCTGCAGGAGCCGTTGCGAATGGTCAGCAGTTTCCTTCAGCTGTTGCAAAAAAAATATGGCGGCCAGCTCGATGAGCGGGCAGACCAGTATATCCATTATGCGGTGGATGGCGCGGAGCGGATGAAGGCGTTGATCATGGACTTGCTGGAGTATTCGCGGGTCGGGATGGGCAGGGAAGCCTTCGATTGGGTGAATTGCGGGGAGGTAATGAAAATAGTGGCCGAGATCTTCCGGGAACAGATCGTGGCCAGCGGGGCGCAGATCGAGATCGGTACTCTCCCGCGGGTCTGGGGGGATAAGGCGCAGCTGACGCAGCTGCTTCAGAACCTCCTGAGCAATGCCCTGAAGTATGCAGGCGGGGAGCCGCCGGTTATCCGTATAAGTGGTGTGGAGCGGGTGGGATACTGGGAGTTCTCGGTGGTGGACAATGGGATCGGGATCGATCCGCAGTTCTTCGACAAGATCTTTATTATTTTCCAACGGCTCCATAACAAGAGCGACTATTCGGGGACGGGAATCGGGCTGGCGATCTGTAAGAAAATCGTTGAACGGCATGGCGGGAGGATCTGGGTGGAGTCGGGTGGGGGCGGCAGTACATTCTTTTTCACTATCAACAATAAACCATAACCTTATCGAATATGCAACAGATCCATATTTTGCTTGTGGACGACAATGAGGGGGACATCTTCCTGACGAAGGAGGCGCTGAGCGATGCGCAGTTTATAAACAAGATCTCGACCGCCAGGGACGGCGTGGAGGCGATCGGATTTCTGAAAGACTGTCTGCGCAGCGGCCCCCGGGCCACCCCTGACCTGATCCTGCTGGACATCAACCTGCCCAAGATGGATGGCACCGAAGTGCTTAGCATCATCAAGAGCGATCCCGACCTGAAGCGGATCCCGGTAATCATGCTGACGACTTCCTCGGCGGAAAAAGACATCCTGGCGTCCTATGAAAATTATGCAAATTGTTATATCACAAAGCCGGTTGACCTGAGTCGATTTATGGATGTGGTCCGGACGATCGAGAATTTTTGGATCAGCATTGTGAAATTACCAAAAACCCACGCCTGATGGCCGGCGATAGTCACCCTTTACGGATTCTGGTGGTGGAGGATAACCCGGGAGACCTTTACCTGTTAGAGGAGTTTCTTCGATCGAGCGATCTTGCTATCGCGGAAGTCCTCCATGTCGATCAGCTGAAAGCCGCGCGGGAAATCCTGGACAGGGCGCAAGGCGGGGAACGGGTCGGGGTCCGGAACGGGAAACCGATCGACCTGGTGTTCCTGGATCTGTCGCTGCCGGACAGCTATGGTCTGGAGTCGTACCTGGGTCTGCAGTCGTTTGCACAGAAAGTGCCGATCATCCTGCTGACGGGGCTAACCGATACGAATATCGCGCCGCAGGCATTGGTGATGGGCGCGCAGGACTATCTGATCAAGGGGGATTTCGATGAAAAGCTGTTGAGCCGGGCGATCCGGTACAGTCTTGAACGGATCCAGAACCTACGGCATTTGCGTGAAAGCGAGGAGCGGTATCGCGAGCTCTTCAATAACAACCCGATGCCGATGTGGGTCTTCGATGCGGTTACCTACCAATTCCTGGAGGCCAACTCGGCGGCGGTCCACCATTATGGGTACACGCATGAAGAGTTCCTGACGAAAAATGCGGCCGATATCCGGTTGAATGGCGACAAAGAGACGATACGGGCCGAAGTGGAGGCGGTTCGCGGGAAGACGGAGGGCATAAAAAAAGGTATCCGTCAGCATGTGAAGAAGTCCGGCGAAATTATTTTTGCGGACATCGCCTGGCACAATATCAACTACAAGAACCGGCCGGCGATCCTGGCGCTGGCGAGTGATGTGACGGAGAGGATCCAGCTGGAAGAGGAGCTGAACGAACAGCGGCTATCGCGGCAGAGGCAGATCACGGCGGCGGTGATCCTGGCGCAGGAGAAGGAACGGACGGAGATCGGCAAGGAGTTGCATGACAATGTCAACCAGATCCTGGGGGCGAGCAACCTCTATATCAATACGGCGATGACCGACGAAGAGATGCGGCAGGAGTTGCTGGAGCGGAGTACCGAATTGGTAAGCAATGCCATCAATGAGATCCGGAAGATCTCCAAGTCACTGATCACGCCGGGCTTGCGGGAGATCGGGTTGATCGAGTCGATCCAGGATATCATTGACGACCTGAAAGTGGCGGGCGACTGGCTGACGATCGATCTGGACTTGCAGAACATCTCCGAAGAGCAGATAGAGGACAGGAGGAAATTGACGGTGTTCAGGATCGTTCAGGAGCAATTAAACAATATCATCAAGCATGCGCGGGCCACGCGGGCGCTGGTCCGGCTATCGGGGGAGCAGGATCATATTGTGCTGACGGTAG